>Ga0163151_10000135_pt1 | contig 124471 bp, 122 predicted proteins | sample OliLakLV19MP5IB2_FD_145596 | JGI IMG/M metagenome (GOLD analysis project Ga0163151, IMG submission 145596) | Freshwater microbial mat bacterial communities from Lake Vanda, McMurdo Dry Valleys, Antarctica - Oligotrophic Lake LV.19.MP5.IB-2 | ecosystem: Environmental > Aquatic > Freshwater >...
CGCCTGCACGGCCGCTATCAAAATGTCGCATGCACTTCGAACCCTCAACACTGGTTGGATTGCTAAGGGTCAACTACCACTGGCGATTGGTATTGGTATCAACACTGGCGATGTTGTTGTCGGCAACATGGGTTCACAGCGCCGCTTCAACTATACCATCATGGGCGATGAGGTGAACTTTGCTTCTCGTCTCGAAGGAACAACAAAAGCATACGGCGTTGAATGTATCATCAGTGAATCAGTCAAAACCTTTATCACAAAAGATCCTGCTCATACGTTTGTCCTGCGCGAGCTCGATCAAGTGTTGGTGAAAGGCAAAAAAGCACCACGACGATTATTTCAGTTACTGACTGAGAGTACTGAGCACACATCACGCATTATCGAGCACTTTGGCACTGGCCGAGAGCATTACTACCATGGTCACTGGAGCGATGCTATCCACGCATTCGACGCAGCCCTCGCGCTTGGCGCCGACGGACCAGCAACAACACTCCGCGAGCGCTGCCTCTATCTGCAGGAACATCCACCAGTAGCCTGGACCGGGGTCTACGAGTTTAAAACGAAGTAACATAGTATAATGACGCCATGAATAACGTTGCTTTGAAAGTAGTACTCGCTCTATTTATCATTGGTAGTGCTGGATTTCATGTATATACTGGACAGCAACTTGCTGAAACTCGCAGCACGGTGGCCACAAAAAATACTGAGTTTGATACGCAGATAGCGTCACTGACAACTGAACTCACTATCGTGAAAGCGGTCAACGTAGAGCTTGCCGAAATCGTACAGTCCCAACAAGAGAACACGAATTCACTCGAAGAAACAGTGAAAAATCGCATCAGCAGAATTTCAAGCACGGTGAAAGACTTAGAGACACTCAGCGACACCGACCCAGAGCTATTGCAAAAATACTCAAAAATATTTTTCTTGAACGAACACTACATACCAAAATCAATTAAAGACGTCGACAGTCGCTACCTTTTTGACCCGAACAAAAAAATTCAAGTTCACGGAAAAGTTGAACCCTACCTTGAAAAATTACTTGCCGCAGCCGACAAAGCAAAGGTTCCCGTCAAGGTTATCTCGGGGTACCGTTCGTTTGGTGTCCAATCATCGATTAAATCAAACTATACCGTTACCTATGGCGCTGGTACAGCAAACCAATTTTCAGCCGACCAGGGGTACTCTGAGCACCAGCTCGGCACCACACTCGACTTTACAACGTCAACTCTTGGTGCTGCATTCGAAACCTTCAACAACACGCCGGCATACACATGGCTCAAGGAAAACGCTCACAAATATGGATTCGTCCTCTCCTATCCAATCACCAACCAGTACTACCAATTTGAACCATGGCACTGGCGATTTGTTGGCGAAGATCTCGCTATTCGCCTCTATCGAGATAAGAAATTCTTTTACGATCTCGATCAACGCACTATCGACAAGTACTTACTCGTACTCTTTAACTAACGACTTACTTAACAATTTGATAGACCATCCGAGAGATGTCAGCAATGACTGACGCAAGGGATGCGATGTCTTTTCCTTGAGTCATGACACATAAAATGTAAGGGCTATTTTTGGCATAAACAATGCCGCAGTCGTGGAGCTGAGCGACATCAGCAGTAGTACGTTCTCCAAATTTATGAGCAATGGCAATGTCTTTTGGTACCCCGACGCGAAGTCCGTTATTAAATTCTGAGTGTGCAAGGAACAAGAGCAGTTCTTCTGATTTTTCACGACTCACATATGAAGCGTTGTAGAGCACTCGAAAGAAAGAGGCATACGTTCGAACATCCATTGAGTAGTCACTTCCTGTAACCGGGTGGACAATGCCGAGATCTGAATAACTATTGAAAATTTCTTCTGTTGTAAGCAACTTACTGAGTGCGAGTGCTGAGGCATTATCCGAGTGCTCAACTGTCAGCTTCACCAAATCTCGTACCGTGTAGGTTTTACCATTTTCAAGTGTCTGCTTTGGCTTAAAATATTCAAGTTTGTTTGTATCATCTGCAACCTCAATTTGTCCAGAATTATTCAAAAAACCCGGTTGCTGATCATCTTTTTTATAAATACTCATTGCAAGCGGGACTTTCAGTAAACTACCCGGGGTTGAGAGCAGTGTAGAATTTACAATAGCCCACGGACCGTTTTTAAGGTCTCGATAGTACACCGCCGCATCTTTTAGAATCCCTGCTGCTTTTTTTTGTTCAATGTACGTCCTGACGGTTTGTTCGATATTCGTTGTAATACTAAATGTGCCTCCTTCTGCAAAGACATCGTCGCCACAACTCAAGAGCGGACTGGTGAACTTAAAATTGTCGGCAGTATCGTGGAGGTCAGATCCCGAGTTATAGAGCGCTTGCATCGAGGTCTTTGTGTGAGGCAAAAAATAACCCACCACCAAACCACTACTCAACAAAAAAGCGCCTATTCCAATCAGTGTTATTCTCTGCCGGGTTAACATTTTTTTATGTATAGAAATATAAAATATGTATAGAAATTGTATACCTATATACAAAATACACCAGTGATATACTATGTATTATATGAACGAATTACTGCAAACAAACATCTTTTTTGTCATCACCAGCGTCGCTGTCGTGGTACTCACGATACTTTTTATTATCATACTCTTCTACGGCATTACGGTGGCTCGAAAAATTAATAAACTTACCGATACGGTTACTAAGGAGGGCGCTGAGATACTTAAGGATGTTCACGAAATTCGCTCGTCCGTAAAGGAGAATGCGGGGGGAGTGTGGGAACGAGTAAAACCCTTTATTGGCCTGCCGAAACGTAAAAAAACACGGTCACAGTAGAGCATGGTTCCTGTCCACAGGGGTCTTTATTTTAACGGACCAACAGGTATACTGACTCTAAGGGCGTATGCCCCTAAATAATAATCATTACTATGGCAAAAACACTTGCAATGGTTCTTGGTGTTGTGTTCATCCTCGTTGCTATCCTTGGGTTCGTAGGAACTCCAATCGTAGGCGCTGCAGGACTCTTCCACACCAATACTCTTCACGATGTCTTCCACCTCGTGACGGGTCTCATCTTTATCTTCATTGGCCTCACCGCTCCTGGAAAGGTAGCGACAGCCTTTAAGGTATTCGGTGTAATCTACCTCTTGCTCGCAGTTCTTGGATTCGTTGTTGCCCCTGGCACAAACGGTCCTGAGTCAATGCTCGGATTGGTTGACGTAAACTTCGCAGACCACATCCTCCACATTGTTCTCGGTGTCGTTATTCTTTGGCTCGGTTTCTGGACCGCAAAGAAGAGCGTTTCTCCAATGAACCCGATGATGTAGTCTTCTCCCAAAGAGACATAAAAAAAACCGCTAGTGATAGCGGTTTTTTTATGTCTCTTTTTAATCCCTTAATACCACTACACAAACCACACGACAAGTACCAGCGCTACCGCCAATCGGTACATAATAAATGGGTACAGTGTATGTGTTTTTACAAACGCAAGCAGCAACTTTACGGCAATAATCGATACAATAAATGACGCAATACTGCCTACTCCAATAGACAGCCACACATCTGTTGACAGCACGGTTCCATATAATTCAAACACCTCTTTCACTCCTGAGCCGAGCAAGAGCGGAATAGCGAGGTAGAAACTAAAGAGCGTCGCCTGCTCCCTGTTAAAACCAGCGTATATTCCACCCGAAATGGTTGCCCCTGAACGAGAAATACCCGGAACAAGCGCCAAACACTGGAATAAACCCACAAGAAGCCCCCGCCCTGCTGAAAACTCCTGAATAGGGCCATTCTGACGTTTGAGCACATATTCTGCTGCTAGCATGAGCATACTGCCAATGACGAGGGTGCCTGCAACCACTGCCACGCTCCGAAACACCGATTCCATGTACGTTTGAAGAAAGAGCCCTGCTACTACTGCCGGCACTGTCGCAAGGGCAAGAATGCCTACCATTCGACGATTGGTAGTAATAATCTGCCAGAGCGTCGGTGCAAAAAAGACAATTAGTGCGAGTGCGCTTGCCAGTTGGAGCACTGCATCGAAGGCTAAATCATACGAAGTGACCGGCACAGAAAAAAGCTGCCGAACAATAATGAGGTGCCCTGATGAGGATACCGGAATAAACTCGGTCAGTCCTTGAACGATACCGAGTAGTATGCTGTGTATAATAGTCATACAGCAAAGAGTGCTACCTATTACCTAGTAGTTACGGAGACGATTAACCTTGCTGTGCTGGCGAATTTTTTCGTGAGCTTTTGCTTCAATTTGACGAATACGCTCGCGGGTGACACCGAATTCTTTGCCCACTTCTTCGAGAGTGCGAGTAACGCCATCTTTGAGGCCGTGACGCATTTCAAGAATCATACGTTCTTTTTCGGGGAGGTCATTCAAAATTTCACGCACTTGGTCAGACACAATGCGGCGTGACGTTTCTTGTTCAGGAGAGAGAATTTTTTCGTCAGGAATAAAGTCACCGAGTGTTGAAGCTTTGTCATCGCTGTCATCATCACCAACACGTGCTTCAAGCGAAACGGTATTTTGGTCGATTTTTTCAATCGTATAAATTTTATCAACATCAACGCCCATTTCGTTCGCAATTTCTTCAGGGAGTGGGTCGCGGCCGAGGTCTTGCGACAATCGGCGGACAACCTGCTTGTACTTGGCAATTGTTTCAACCATGTGCACCGGCACGCGAATAGTACGCGACTGATCGGCAAGAGCACGAGTAATGGCTTGGCGAATCCACCAGGTGGCGTAGGTTGAGAATTTAAAACCTTTTGATTGATCGAATTTGTCTACCGCCTTAAACAGACCGAGATTTCCCTCTTGAATGAGATCGAGCAAGGTGAGATCGGGACTGCGACCAACATACTTTTTAGCAATCGATACCACCAAGCGAAGGTTTGCTCGGGCAAGCAAGTTCTTTGCCTCCATGTCTTCTTTTTCAATACGCTTTGCCAATTCGCGCTCTTGTGCAGCAGTGAGCAACGGGTACTGACCAATTTCTTTTAAGTACATCTGAATTGAGTCGTATGTTGAACTTTCACCACCACCGCGGCCCTTGTAGGTATACTTTTTGTTTGGTGTTACCAATTCGTCGAGTGAATCGTCGAGCAAGTTGCCACCTTCGAGTACATCGATGCCTGCCGTTGCAAATCGTTCGTACATTTGATCGAGGAAAACGATATCCGTTTCGATCGTTGGAAATTCACGCAAAATTTCATCGTAGGTAATGAACCCGCGAGCGCGGCCTTTAGCAACCAGCCGATTAGCCTTGATTTCCCACTCCTCTTTCTTTTTTTTGCCACCAACCTTTCCTCCCTTTGCCGCCTTAGCAGGAACAGCTTTTTTTCCAAGAAGTTTCTTTGGAGCTGTTTTTGCCGGCGATTTCTTTTGTGCTTTGCTCGGAGCTTTTTTTGACGTAGGCATACGAATTAAGAATGTGGCTAATTATAACTATTTCTGTGGTCCTGACAATACCTGTATCCGATTGGTCAATACCTGACAGGTGGCGAGCAGTATCTGTATGTTCTCTTTGTCACCTCGAACTTCGGCGTGTTTGAGTTCAGTCAGCGCCCTTGAGAGCAGCGCCTTAACGTACTCGCTTTCAAGCAATACTGCAAACTCCTGCTGCAGTAACTCGTGGTGTGCTGGTATAAACAACGTTTCGGCTTCAAACAGCAATTCTTCGGTTAATGGAAACTGCTGCTCGAGGTGGGTAATATATACAGCGTCTGTTTTGGTAACGAGGAGCTCTCGAAAAGTATTTCCCTGTGCGGCATCTTTCTTGTTGAGCAGTGTCATGAACGAAACTACTCGACGCATCGTACTATCGCGGGGCGAAATTCGCGGAGCTGCTACAGAGTACGCAGGAGATGCTGATTGTGTCTGAGCTGGCATCGTTGCCTCCTTCTTACGAAGCGAGTCCCAAATGACATCGTCCTTTACTGAAAGCGTGTGTGCGATTTTTCGTACTGATTGAGCCTTTTCGATAGGGTCGGTAATGAGTGCGACCAGCGGCAGCACGCGATCAGTCACTGTTCTGCCAATTTCTCGTGAGTCTTTTGCATCTTTTGTAATGTGGCCAAGGACATAATCGACAACGTGTCGTGCTTCTTTGAGAGATTCGATAAAATCTTTTGGCGATTCTTTGAGTGCATCCGCGGGGTCTTTTCCAAAAGGAATGTCGGCAATTTTTACCTCAACACCGCCGGCAATCGCCTCCTTCCACGCGCGTTCGGCAGCACTCACTCCGGCTGGATCAGCATCGTATGCAATAAGTACCTTTGGCGAGAGCCGCCGAATGAGTGCTACGTGCTCGTGGGTAAATGCGGTACCTGACGTTGCTACTGCGTTATCAATACCTGATTGGTGGCACATGATGAGATCCATCTGTCCTTCAACAAGCAACGTATAGCCACGGCGGCGAATACCCTGTCGAGCTGCGTGTAAGCCGTACAGAAATTGCGATTTCTTAAACACCGCCGTTTCGGGACTGTTCACATATTTTGCCGGATCATCTGAATTAAAGACGCGACCAGAAAAGCCGATCACATTTCCCGATGGATTGAACAGTGGGAACATAATACGTGAGCGAAACCGATCGTAGTAATCGGCAGCGCTTTTTTCAGACTGTTTGCTAATACCAGCAGCAACAAGTTCCTGAATGGTAAACCCTTCACTCTCAAGTGCTGTTTTTGCCGAACGCCATTCTGCCGGAGCAAAACCAATCTGCCACGCTTCAATAGTTGCATCAGTGAGACCGCGGTCGTGTAGATACTTGAGCGCGTCAGGAGTTTCGGCTAATAGGGCTTGGTAGTGCTTTGTCGCCGCGGCAAGTACTGCGTAGAGTCGATCGAGCTGCTGCTTATCCCCCGATGGTGCGTACTGTTGACCGTAATCGGACAATTGTACACCAGCTTTTTCGGCAAGCTGCTGCAAAGCGGTTTTAAAATCGACACCTTCAAATGCTTCAACGAATGAAAAGATGTCGCCTTTTGCGCCACAGCCAAAACAGTAGTAGCTCCCCCGATCTGGTGACACGTACATCGACGGAGTCTTTTCGTTATGAAATGGGCACCGAGCCTTGAAACTGCCACCGGCCTTTTCAAGCTTGATGTACCCACCAACGACATCAACGATTGATAGTCGCTGTTTGATGTCTTCAACAGCTGTTGCCATTGGTATTATTCTACCGCAGGAGTGATGTGTACAGACTGCGGAACTGGAGTGTGATATGACGAATCAGTTTTTTGGAGGTGTGCAATGCGCTGGGCCTTTTCGCTTCCTTCGAAACCAGTACCCGCAGGAATGAGGCGGCCAATGATGACATTTTCCATGAGACCACGGAGCTCATCGGTGCTGCCACGGACGGCGCTGTTAATGAGAATACGGCTGGTGTGCTGGAATGACGCTGCTGACAAAAAGCTCTGGCGCCAGAGTGAAATTTCAGTGATACCCATAACCGCTGCCTCGCCTTTTGCTTCTTCCTTACCTTCAGCTTTCATACGCTTGTTTTCAGTGAGGAGTGCAAATTGGTTGACGACATCGCCGCGAGCAAAATCTGTTTCACCGGCATCTTTAATGAGACGTCGTGAGAACATTTGGCGGATGATGACTTCGATATGTTTACGCGACACTGCTTCACCTTGCAATTCGTACGGCTTTGAAACCTCGCTGATGATGTATTCTTCAGCACGGTCACGACCAGCGAATTTAAAGAGGTCGTCGATATCTGCAGAACCATCAGTGAGCAAGTCGCCGCGCTTTACCGCTGAACCAACCGTAACGAGCGCCGTTCGGTTTGGAAGCACTTCGTACTCAACCTTTGTTTTCTTATCACTCTTTCCTTCAGGCAGAATGATGATAATTTTTTCTCGGCCATTTTCTTGAATATCGGTAACTGTTCCATCAACTTCTGAGATGAGTGCTGGACTCTTTGGTGAGCGCTTTTCGAAGATTTCTTCAACACGAGGGAGCCCGGCCGTGATGTCACCGCCAACTGATGCAGTACCTCCGGCATGGAAGGTTCGCATTGTCAGCTGTGTTCCTGGTTCACCAATCGCTTGAGCAGCAACGGTACCAACAGCTTCTCCAAGATCAACGAGATGGTTACGGCCGAGGTCGAGTCCGTAACACTGCTGACAAATACCATGCTCTGTTTTACAGGTCATTGGTGAGCGTACGTACACTTCATTCACGCCAGCACCATCAACCGTTTGGGCGTCGTCTTTAGTAACCACATGTCCACGTTTGAGGAGGAGTGTGCCATCGGGACCAATAACATCTGATGCCAGTACGCGACCACGAATACCTTTCAAGATAATACCTTCGTGACCATGGAGCTGCGGACGGCGGATATAGACACCTTCTTTGGTACCACACTCTGCTTCGGTAATAACCACGTCTTGGGCAACCACGAAAAGACGGCGTGTAAGGTATCCCGCTTTTGCGGTGTTGAGCGCAGTGTCAGTAAGACCCTTACGTGAACCGTGCGTTGTAATGAAGTACTCGATAGGTGTGAGACCCTGTTTGCTTGATGAGAGAATTGGGAACTCAACAACGTCACCCTTTGCACTTGAGATAAGACCTTTCATACCTGCCATGTTGGTAATCTGCGACATCGATCCACGAGCACCAGATTTCACCATGTCGTATACCGAACCGTTCTTGTCCATACCTTCAGCAACGAGTTTTTCTACTTCAGCACGAGCAGCCTGCCAAATTTCGATGTTCTTTCGGTATTTTTCCTGATCTGAGAGTAATCCATCGTTGTACTGATTGAGCACTTCTTGCGCTTTGATTTTTGCTTTGTCGATAATGGCGTTCTTTGCAGGCGGTTCTTTGATGTCATCAATACCCCACGTAACACCCGACTTTGTTGCGTACTTGAATCCGAAGGTTTTGATCCTATCCATGGTGTCTGGGACGAGTGCAATACCATAGCGGTTCACCAATTCATCAATAAGTTTTGCGAGCTTTGCGCGATCAAACTCTGCGTTCACATACTGGTATTGGCTCGGGAGGATGTCGTTAAAGAGAATACGGCCAACAGAGGTTTCAATAATTGTTCCACTGAGTGATCCGAATTTTTCACTCTTTGGCAATAACACTTTAATGAGAGCACGCGGTGAGACCGCGTTAAAGTTGTAGGCAATAATTGCTTCGTTAGGTTCAGAGAAGATTTTACCTTCACCGATCTCACCAGGAATAATTTTAGTCATCCAGTACACACCGAGCACGATATCCAACATTTTTGCTGTCACCGTTGGATCTCCGCTACCTGGCTTCAAGATGTTTTTGTCAGCCGCCATGATTTCATGCGCTTCGAGCTGAGCTTCTTTTGAGAGCGGCACGTGAACAGCCATTTGGTCACCGTCGAAGTCAGCGTTGAATGCTGAACAGACCAGTGGGTGCACTTGGATAGCGCTACCTTCAATAAGAATTGGCTGGAAGGCCTGAATACCGAGACGGTGCAGTGTTGGTGCACGGTTGAGAAACACGTACTTGTCTTTAATAACCTCTTCGAGAATCGCCCACACTTCAGGTACACCGTCGTCGATGAGACGAGTTGCCCCACGAATGTTGTACGCGAGTTCTTTGCGAATGAGTTCGGAAATAATAAACGGCTTAAAGAGTTCGAGTGCCATAAATTTTGGCAGTCCACACTGGCTGAGTTTCAGGTTTGGACCCACAACAATAACTGAGCGACCAGAGTAGTCGACACGCTTACCGAGCAAGTTCGCACGAAAGAGACCACGCTTACCTTTCAAGTTGTCAGCGAGTGACTTGAGTGCACGGCGCTGTGCAAGCGTTCCTGCCGCTGCGCTTCCCTGTCCGTGACGCATCGTGTTGTCGATGAGCGCGTCAACTGCTTCTTGCAAGATGCGCTTTTCGTTACGAAGAATGACATCAGGTGCATTAATTTCTTTGAGCTTCTTGAGGCGATTGTTGCGGTTGATAACGCGACGGTAGAGGTCGTTTACATCTGATGTTGCATAGCGACCACCATCGAGGGCAACCATCGGTCGAATTGCTGGCGGAATAACCGGAATACGAGAGAGAAACATCCACTCAGGTCGAACACCTGCCTTGATCATCGATTTGAGAATGCTCAAGCGACGGTTAATTTTGTCGAGATCGATTGATTTCGCTTTTTCAGCAGTCACCGTAAGATCTTTCACGAGCTTGTTGAGATCGAGATGGCGGCAAATATTGAATACTGCTTCAGCACCGATACCCGCTTCAAACAGCGTACCGTAGCGGAGCGAGTACGTGTGGTACTCAACTTCGTCAATGACATTTCCAACCTGGATATCATCGATACCGCGCTTTGCCGTAAGGAGACGTTCTTTGAGTGTTTCTTTTACCTTTTCGTCAGCTGCACTTGCTACTTTTGTTTTAAATTCTGCATCCAAATCTTTAAGGATACGTGCGCGTTCTTCTTCGCTGACTGAGGTAATAATGTATCCCGCGAAATAGATAACGCGTTCAACATCTGATGCGCTCATACCGAGCACCATCGCAATACGAGATGGCATACCGCGGAGGAACCAGATGTGTGATACCGGAGACGCAAGATCGATGTGACCCATGCGTTCACGACGAACGATTGAGCGGGTAATTTCTACGCCACACTTTTCACAAATGATACCTTTGTAGCGAATACCGCGATACTTTCCGCAGTAACATTCGAAATCCTTGTCCGGACCAAAAATCTTTTCATCGAACAAACCGTTCTTTTCAGAGCGTTGGGTTCGATAGTTAATGGTTTCGGGCTTCGTGATTTCACCATGTGACCATTCCTTGATTCGTTCTGGTGAGGCGAGTTTGATGGTGATCGCATCAAAGTGCTGTACCTGTTGTTTTTTGTTGTATGTTCGCATGGTATTACGCGTGAGAATCATCTGATAATTGCTGCATCTCGCCGTCGGGGTGCTCGAGCTTCACGTCGAGTGCCAAACCGCGCAATGTGTTCATCAACACATTAAATGATGCTGGCGTGCCAATGTCCGTTACGTTCTGACCCTTCACAATGGCATCAAAGGCGTGAGTACGACCCTGAATGTCATCGGACTTGATCGTGAGCATTTCACGCAAGCTGTATGAAGCTCCGTGACCGAGCAATGCCCAGACTTCCATTTCTCCAAAACGCTGTCCTCCACCTTGTGCCTTACCACCGAGCGGCTGCTGTGTGATAAGTGAGTACGGACCAATTGAGCGCATGTGAATTTTATCTTCAACCATGTGGTGCAATTTCAAGATATACATGTATCCAACTGAAATATCTTGTGCGAACGATTCACCGGTGCGACCATCAAACAATGGCATTTTGCCCGATTCGTTAAATCCAGCTTTCACCAGTTCGTCTTTTACATCTTTATCGGTTGCACCTGAGAACGGCGGCACAACGGCTTGGTAGTTAAGAGTATTTGCAGCCATACCAAGGTGCAATTCAAGAATTTGACCAAGGTTCATACGGCTTGGTACACCGAGTGGTGTCAAGATCATATCAACCGGTCGACCGTCTGCCATGTACGGCATATCCTCTTCAGGAAGAACCACTGAAATCACACCCTTGTTACCGTGGCGTCCTGCGAGCTTGTCACCCACCTGCACGTTACGGAGCTGTGCAACTTCAATGTGAATGCGCTTGATGATGCCTGATTCGAGACGATCACCTTTTTCGCGTGAGAACACTTTGACTGAAATGATGCGGCCGCGCTTGCCGTTTTCCATGCGCTTTGAGGTGTCTTTTACATCACGAGCCTTTTCACCGAACAGCGATCGGAGGAGACGTTCCTCGGGAGTAAGCTGCGTTTCGCCCTTTGGTGTGATTTTTCCAACGAGAATGTCACCAGGACGAACTTCAGCACCAACACGGACAACGCCTTCTTCATCGAGGTTTTTGAGTTTTGCCTCGCTGACGTTTGGAATGTCGTGGGTCGTTACTTCGGGGCCCAGTTTCGTATCACGAACGTTCACGACAAATTCTTCAATGTGAATTGAAGTGAACTTTGAATTTTTAATGAGACGTTCTGAAAGAATGATCGCGTCTTCGTAGTTCGATCCCGACCATGACATGAACGCAATGAGTACGTTTTGACCAAGTGCCATTTGTCCGTCAACACTTGATGACGTATCAGCGAGCACTGCTCCACGAGCAACAGTATCGCCAACATTCACCGTTGGACGTTGGTGAAACGCGGTAAAGCCGTTCGTTCGCTGGAATGAAACAAGTGAGTATGATTTTTCTTTTCCTTTGGTGCTCTTTACGCTGATGTTGGTTGCATCAACAGCGGTCACTGTTCCCTCTTCTTCTGCAATAACGACGCGGCCTGTATCGCGTGCAGCATCAGCTTCAATACCAGTAGCAACGAGTGGTGCTTCGGGCACAATACACGGCGTTGCTTGCTTCTGCATGTTTGATCCCATCAGTGCGCGGTTTGCATCATCGTGATTCAAAAACGGAATCATCGAGGTAGCTACTGAGAATGCTTGGTTAGTAGCGACGTCAATAAAGTGCACGTCATTTTTTGCAACCATGTGCGGATCACCGTTGTGACGAACCTCAACCATATCGATACCGATAGTACCGTCAGCAGCAGTTGGCGTTGCCGCGTGCGCAATAAAATAATTTTCTTCCTCAAGTGCGTTAAGGTAGACAATTTCTTTTGTTACCACACCCTTAACCACCTTGGCATACGGCGTTTCAATCATGCCGAACTCATTGAGCTTCGCGTATGTTGAGAGACGCAAAATAAGACCGATGTTTGGACCTTCGGGAGTATGAATTGGACAGAGGCGGCCGTAGTGCGATGGATGCACGTCACGAACTTCGATACCGGCACGTTCACGAGTAAGACCTCCAGGGCCGAGCGCTGAGAGCGTACGGAGGTGTTCGAGCTCAGAGAGCATGTTCTCTTGCTGCATGAATTGTGACAGCTGGTTCGTAGTGAAAAATTCCTTAATACGAGCCTGCAGGGGCTTTGGAGAAATAAACTGCATTGGCATCGTCATATCAGCATCAACCGTCGACATGCGATCTTGAATGTTTCGTTTCATTTGCGACAGACCAACGCGGACTTTTTGTTGGAGCAATTCACCGACGTATCGAACGCGGCGTGATCCGAGGTGATCGATGTCATCAGCTTCTGCGCCGTGTGTATTTTCGAGCATCATCACATTAGTAATAATGCTTACCAAGTCATCAATGTTGAGAGTCTTTCGTTCGAGAGCTTTCTCTTCCATGGGCTTGCTAAAACGCTTGTTGAAACGAAAACGACCGACACGAGAAAGGTCGTATCGTTCTTTTTCAAAAATTGAGTCGATAAACTGCTTTGCGTTTTCTGCAGTTGCAAGATCGCCATCACGGAGGCGCTTATGAATTTCGATGTATGAATCTGACACTGTTTTTGCGTGATCTTTCGCAAAAGACTGTGTGAGGTACTTTTCAGCAAATTCGTTACCATTGAACAGAGCCTTAATATCGCTGTCAGTATGTGCACCAAACACGCGGAGCAGTGAGGTGACCGGGAATTTTCGCTTTCGGTCGATACGCACGTAGATGACACCGTCTGCTTCAGAATCAATTTCAATCCATGCACCACGAGCAGGGATAATTTTTGCACCAAAGTGCTGTCGGCCTTTGAGTTCTTGATCAGTGAAGAACACACCGAATGATCGCGCAAGCTGCGGCACTATAACGCGTTCGATACCCGCAATAATGAACGTACCGTGATTAGTCATCATCGGAAAATCCGCCATGAACACTTCCTGTTCCTTGAGGGAGCCGGTGTTCTTGTTTTTGAGACGAGCAACTACCTTGAGCGGCGCTTCGTATGAGAGCTTGTTCGCTTTTGCGTAGTGTTCGTTGTGCTGCGGCTGTCCAAGAGAGAAGCCGACAAATTCTAATTCAAACTTTTTCTCAGAGTAGTCTTTAATAGACGTAAACTCTTTCAATACTTCCTTAATACCCTCTTCGATAAGCCACTTAAACGAGGTGAGCTGCGGCTCCACCATGTTTGGCATCGGCGCCAACGATCGAATGAACGATCCGAAAAACTTCTGCGGTCGTGGTGTGTTCGTATCCATACAAACAAAAAAATGCGGCTTTGATCAAAAGCCTTTTCCGATTGATAATTACCAAAAGTCCAACGCGGTACGTGCTATTGCGACCTATGAAAGGAGAAACACAATCGTAGCTATAGGTAGGAGCTAGTATACTCGGCAATTAACCCTTGTCAACCTCAGTTCCTTGTGGACAACGTTTGATGATGAATGAGCGGTCGCTTGAGTCGACCAGCTCGACTGCTGCAGCAGTAGTTGTTGCAGGGTTTGGCGCAGTGATGAACACTGAGAAGCTTGTTACCCCAGAAGCGAGCCAGCCGCTCACATCAGGTACTGTCCACGCGTAATATCCCGAAGATGCGGGAACTTCGATTCCTTCACCAAAGGTTTTGCCACCTGAAGCGAGACCGACGCGAACGCGAGCGATACCAGGTGCCTCCCAACGTACGCCATAAGTGTCGCCGATACAGAGTGATTCGCCACCGTTTGGAGTAAGTACTTTAACCATAGGAGTAACTGGTGCGGCAGGAGTTGGTTCTGTAGTAACCGGATTTGGCAGAACAGTTGGCGTGCGGTCACGATAGAGCATGTAATACGTGAAATACCCCAATCCAAGGAGAAGCGCAACAACAATAACGACAGTAATGACTGTAACGGTTTTTGTATGATTCATACTCTCACCCTAGCACTGTTTACCCTCAGTTACAACGATACTCAGTATCAACGACGGGCTGGGCTCGCTCGCTATAAAACGTCACTGTTTCGTACGTTGGCAGGAGCGTTCTCTGTGTTCCTCGTCCCTGTTCGGTCAGCGTGAGAATTAACCCCTGGCCACATTTCACACCCATACTAAACCACTGATCAAAAATGAAGTTTCCGAGCGAATAGTAGATGCGTTTATGTTGAAATTTCTCAACTGTTTGCACAACGTGCGGATGCGCTCCAACAACAAGGTCTGCTCCAGCGGTAATAAACTGTTGAGCAATATCTCGTTGACGAGTAGTTGGAGTATGGGAGTACTCTACTCCCCAGTGTGGCAGCACAATAACAAAGGGGACCTGCTGACGAAGCTCGGTAATGGCAACCAGTGTTCGATCGAGTCCTATAGCAAAATCGTGGTACCCAACAACACCAATTGACACACCGTTCACTTGCACAATGCGACCTATATCAGAACGATTCTCAGGGTCACCAACATATTCCACACCTGCGTCCGCCAAAAACGTTTTGGTTTGTAGCAACCCCTCACTACCAAAGTTTCCAGTATGGTTATTTGCGAGCGACACCAGTGTGATGTTGTTTTTTTTGAGCAGTGCCGGCACCGATTGGTCAAAGGTAAATTGCAGTAATGAACCATTTGGTACCGCCACTGACGTAAATGTGGTGACTGGCCCTTCAAGATTAGCGAATACTGCATCAAATGCACTCATAAAATCGGCCATGCCAGCAAATGGGTAGTCCCCTCCTCGGTCGCGCATCAGAGTACGCACCGATCGATCAAACATCATGTCGCCAACAATGAGTACTGTAGCCACCGCAGGCTTCTCCAGCATACTCGCAGGTTGTATGACATCATATTCATCTGCTACGGCGGCGCGTCCTTCGTATATCACACGTCCGGTGAGCAGTGATAGAGAAAAAATCACAGCACCGAGGAGGGCGCCGATGAAAATGTGAGAACTATCGGTGTTTTGATCGCCACTCATCGATACTTTTATGATTTCCTGAAAGGAGCACTGGCGGAACCGAATACTTCTTTCCTTTATATGTAAATCGTTCTGGTCGTGTGTACACATCAGCACTTGCAATGCGTGTCTCTTCGAGCGATAAAAGATCTCCGAGTACGCCCGGCACCTGACGAGCGACAACATCAATAACGAGCATCGCTGGTAATTCACCGCCAGTGAGTACAAACGGACCAACAGTAATATCATCGCATGGAAATGCTTTTTTGACGCGTGCATCTATTCCCTCGTAGCGTCCACAGACAATAATTATGTCTGAGTATTTTTTAGTAATAGCTGCAGCGTATGTGTTGGTAAATTGTTCACCGGTTGGCGACAAAAAAATAATTTTTACCCGTCTTTTTTTGCCTTTTGCTTTTGCAATCGCCTTAATAACCGGCTCAGCTTGAATGACCATACCCGGGCCACCGCCGTATGGTTTACGATCAACCCGACTAAAACGGTCGGCAGTGAAATCACGAGGGTTGTACAATTTCACCGTAATTTTTTTGTCTTCAATGGCGCGCTTAATAATCGACTCGCCGAGGTACGAGCTGAAAGCCCCAGGAAATAAGGTAATAATATGAAAGGTCATATTGACAAACTAGCATATCTAATGGTTATAGCAAAACTACGTGCACAACAAAAAAACCTCCGAAAGTCCTCGGAGGTTTTTTTGTTGTTATAGATTTAGGTCCGCCATTGCTTCATCAACCGTTTTGGTGACACTCTCTTTTGGCGCCGCCCCTTCAGGTTCGTTAATTTTGAGATTCACTCGTGCGTTGTTTTTCATTCCAACAACACGGAGGAGTGTCCGAATTGCTTTTGCAGTGTTGCCTGAGCGACCGATAACTTTTCCCATATCAACCGGATTGACTGTAAGAGTGAGCAGTACTCCCATCTCATCGACAGTGCGGTTGATTTTCACGTCGTTAGGACTCTCAACCAACTCTTTTATGATAAGTTCAAGAAACTGTATATCTCGTTCCATAGATTGTCGTTACTGACTAAATACTACCGTCTCTTAGTATAGCAAACTGAGTGGAACTAGGCAGCCGGAGTTTCAACAGGCGTTTCTGCAGACGCTGCTACTTCTGCTGCTGCGGCTACGGGAGCTGCAGGTGCTGGAGGTGTTTCTTTTTTAATCGCAGTTTTGAGAGGGAGTGCGTTGATTTTCTTTCCTTTAACAACACCCGAGCTCACCAACATGTTGTGCACGGTGTCAGATGTTTGTGCGCCGTGAGAAATCCAGTGTGTAATGCGATCATTTTGAAAAGCTGTTTTTTCTGGGAAGCGCGGATCGTGTGAACCAAGTATTTCCAAGAAACGGCCGCTCTTTGTGCTGTTTTGAGATTCGGTAAGTACCAGGCGGAACACGGGTTCGTGCTTGCGTCCTACACGCTGTAATCGAATTTTAAGCATGGGTGGGATAGTAGCACGTTTCATTTGGTATGGCAATCTGCTAGACTAGCCACATGAAACCTACCACGACCGCCTCACATAGCGCTCTCCTCGAGGGCACAATTACTACTACTCGCAAGGGCACTGGCTTCGTTGAAATTGAAGGCCGAGAGGAAGATATCCTCATTGAACCCGAACATTTAAACCACGCAATGCACGGTGACACCGTTGCTATCAGCCTTCGTCCATTACTACCAGGGGAACGCCAAACAGGGGTGGTAGTGAACATTATTACGAACGCCCGACGCCAGTTCGTTGGGACAGTTGTCGACTACATGGGTAAATGCTTCTTAAGCCCTGACGATCGACACATGTATGCCGACATTGTACTTCCCGACGCTACCACCGCTGACCTCGGTCTCAAGGTACTGGCACGTATTGTGAACTGGGAGAAGAATGCCCAACTCCCTACTGGAGAAATTCTTGAACGTATTGGAAAAAAGGGCGAACATGAGACTGAAATTCAATCAATTATTCTTTCAGGCAATATCGAACAGGACTTCCCTCCTGAAGTTGAGCGCGAGGCCGAAGAAATCCGCGCGCGATCGAAAGAAATTATTGCCGAGGAACTGAAGACTCGCCGCGACATGCGCACTGTACCAACCTGCACCATTGATCCACGCGATGCAAAAGATTTCGACGACGCACTCTCAGTGCAATTCAACGACGATGGTACGTATGAAATTGGCGTGCACATTGCTGACGTGTCTCACTACGTACAAGAAGGTACCGCACTCGATCGTGAGGGTCGCAAGCGCGCATGTTCAGTCTATTTGGTTGATCGAACTATTCCGATGTTGCCAGAAGCTCTCTCAAACGACCTCTGCAGCATTAATCCAAATGAAGACAAACTCGCGTTCTCTGCAATCTTTGTGATTAACGATAAAGCTGAGGTGCTTTCACGTTGGTTTGGTCGCACCGTTATTCATTCACATCAACGCTTTCCGTACGAAGATGCACAAGTGGTGCTCAACCAAAAAGCCGGTCCGATGTACAAAGAACTCGAAGTACTCGACCGTGTTGGTAAAGTGATGCGTGCACAAAAACTATCGCGCGGTGCAATCGATTTTGATCAAGACGAGGTACGATTTGAACTTGATGAAAAGGGCACAGTGGTAAATGTATACAAAAAGGAACGCCTCGATACCCACAAACTTGTTGAAGAGTGGATGTTGCTCGCCAACCGTGAAGTGGCCCAATTTATTCACAGCGCACATATAAAAGCTGGTAAAGGAGTGTCGCTCTATCGTATTCACGATGTGCCAAATGAAGAAAAGCTCGAGAACCTACTCATTTACTTGAAAGCACTCGGCCACGACGTACCCCACAAAGCTGCAAAACTCGATGGCGACACTATCAACCGGATTCTCGCTGCAGTGACCGGAAAACCTGAGGAAGCGCTCGTAAAAACGGCGGCTATTCGCAGTATGGCAAAAGCGGTGTATTCAACACAAAACATTGGTCACTTCGGCCTTGCCTTTGAGTTCTACACCCACTTTACCTCGCCAATTCGCCGCTATCCTGACCTGATTGTGCACCGCGCACTCTGGAGTATTTTGAATAAAAATGTGACGCACGCTCAAGATGAGTTCGCCCAGTACCAGCGCATCGCCGAAGAATCAACAGAGAAAGAAATCCAGGCATCAGAAGCAGAACGTGCGTCAATTAAGTTTAAACAAGTCGAATTTATGTCAACAAAAGTTGGTCAAGAATTCAACGGCATCATTTCTGGTGTTACTGAGTGGGGTGCGTATGTTGAAGAAGTAAATACAAAAGCAGAGGGTATGGTTCGCTTGCGTGATATGAAAGATGATTTCTATACGTTTGAGCCTAAAAAATTCCGCATTATCGGTGAAAAAACGAAAAAAATCCGCGCGCTCGGCGACGTGGTAAAAGTGAAACTAGTACGAGCAAACCTCGACGAAAAGATTTTGGACTTTGTGTTTGTGTAACACCTACTTCGCTACCTGCACCGCCTCCTGAAATGCAATCGAGAGCAATCGCGAAAATCCTTCTGAACCCATAGTAACTCCGTAGAGTACGCCTGCACGCGACATGGTTTCGCGATTGTGGGTAATAAGAATGAGCTGTGAATATTTTGAGAGGCTCTCAATCATATCGCCGTACTTGCGTGAATTTGCTTCGTCGAGCGCGGCATCAGTTTCATCAAGGATAACGAACGGCGGCGGATTCACCTGAGAAATTGCAAAGAGGAGCGCAATTGACGTAAGGGCGCGCTCGCCACCAGAGAGCATCATGAGACCTTTTGTTTTTTTGTGTGGCAGCGCAACTGAAATATCAATTCCCTCTTCGGCCTCAGCCTCAAGCTCGGGAGTTTCACCAGCGAGAGCATCAGCGAGCTCATCACCATCGGTGCGTCGGCGACGCTTTTCCTGCTTCACAACATCGAGCGCTGCATGACCGCCGCCAAACATCAGTGCAAAAAAAGTTCCGAACTGCTCGTTAATTTTTTTGATGCCTGATTTAAATTCTTCATCCAGCTTGTGGGTGAGCTCGGTAATGAGCTGCCCCAGTGACAGTACTGACGCTTCCAAATCAGTAATTTCTTTTTTTAAAAAGAGATCACGGTCTTTCGTTTCACTAAATTCTTTCATCACATCTGTTGCGCCGCTCACGCCAGCATCTTCGAGACGAATTTTAGTCCGTTCAAGCAATTTGTGACGATCATGCTGCACCGAGCGATCTTCGTAAGCCAACGAAGGAGTTGTATCTAGTATCCCAAGAACCTCCCTACCCACCAGCGAACCGGCTTCTGCGAGTTCATGTTTGAATCCCTCTTCTTCACGAGTGACAACACTCTTTCGTGCATCGAGACCAGCAATGACCACACGAATTTCTTGCTCTTCGCCCATAATTTTGAGCACAGCCATTTCAGCATCGCGACTAGCGTCTTTTGCATCTTCAATTTCTTGGCGAGCCCGTGCAATGTGCTCCGTACTTTCTTGTTGGTGCGTGCGTACCACACTGAGCTCGTGTTCTTTTGCTTTTTTCTCGTCGGCGATAGCCGCAAGCTCTTTCCGTGTTGATTCTTCGAGATGAGTATTTCGAACTGTACTGCGGTCGGTAATAAATTGGGTGAGTGATAACCGAATGGCAACTAACGCTTGCTTCAGTCGTGGAGCATCGCCGGTATCAACTGCTGCAGCAATTTCAGTACCCACCACCGCCACCAGCGCTCGTACATCTTTAAACAGGACTGTCTTGGCATCATCCGAGAGCTGGGCCTCGCGCTCCTTTTTAAGCGTGTATTCGAGTGACGTCATAATGCCATCGAGGCGTCCGAGGTCGCGGACAATACCTGATTCAGTTTCACGAAGTTGACGGAGCGACGTCTCAAACGCGAGGAGTGCGTCTGGTTCTCCCCTGCTATGCACACCTTTTTCGAGTACCGAACGGGCGAAAACACGCTGCTGTTCTAACTCCTTCAGCCGGTGTGTTGGCATATGGAGTGCGTCTCGAATTGCTGTTTTTTCGGCACCGATGTACCAGTGCTCCCGAGTGAGGTACTCCATGTAGAGTACACGCAAATCTTCGCGGAGCTTTTCTGCTTTCTGAATTTTCTCAACCTGCTTAGCTAAAAAGGTAACGTGCGGAGCAATTTCCCGTCGGAGCGATTCTACTTGTTTAATATTTTCTTGGGTCTTCTCAAGCTTTCGTTCACTTTCAGCTCGCTTGTACAGGTACACCTTGAGTCCAAGAGCATCTTCAATCATGTCACGACGTTCTTTCAGCGATGCGCTCAAAATGCGATCAGCTTCACCCTGAGAAATAATGTGGTGGCCCGATGAGCCGATGTGCGCCTGCGCCAGCAACTCTGCAATATCTTTGAGGCGAACAGTGCTCCCGTTAATGAAGTACTCATTCACCCCATCGCGGTGCACAACACGTTCAATACTGACTTCATCGAAATCGAGATTCAACTGGCGATTGGCGTTATCAAACACTACTTTTACCCCCGCACGGTTAAGCCTACCCGAGCTCGATGAGCCGCTATAGATGAGGTCTTCACCACGCTTGCCGCGCATCGATTTGATTGACTGCTCACCTAATACAAAACGAAACGCCTCTGCGACGTTTGATTTACCCGAACCGTTTGGACCAACAATGCCTGTAATAGGTGAAGGGAACTCAAGCACTGCCTTTTTGGCAAAGGATTTAAATCCGCTAATTTCGAGTGACTTGAGGTACATGACTAGACTGGCGGTTCGTTATTCTTGTCCCACCCTTTCATCTCGAGTGCTTTTGTTGCAGCTTCTTGTTCGGCTTCTTGTTTTGATTTTCCTTCGCCGGTGGCAATGAGTTCGTGTACCAAAAATACCCCGATGGTAAATTTTTTATCATGATCGGGACCAATTTCTTTTACCAGTTTGTATGCCGGAGTGATGCCAATTTCATCCTGTGCACGCTCCTGAAAGTAACTCTTCGCGTCGACAAACTTTTTACTCGCGATAATGTCGTCGATCAAGTGTACGACGTGTTCAAGCACAAAAGCCTGCGCTCTGGTATATCCCTGATCAACATACAGAGCGCCGATGAGCGCCTCCATAGTATTGGCCATAATGTACGATCGAGCGCGTCCAGTATCTTTTGCTTCACCGTGTGACAACAGGAGGTAGTTATTGAGTCCGAGGCGTGTTGCTACACCCGCAAGGGTTTGAGTATTCACCAAAGCCGAGCGAAACGCTGTGAGCTCCCCTTCGGCTTTATCAGTATATTTATTAAAAAGGTAGTCAGTGACGACAAGTTCAAGCACTGCGTCACCTAAAAATTCGAGACGTTCGTTGTGTGACAAACGAATGTGTCGGTTTTCATTGAGGTATGAGCGGTGCGTAAAAGCTTGCTTCAGTAGCTCCTGATCGCTGAAGGTAATGCCGAGTTCTTTTTCTAATTGAGTAAAATCAACGTTAGCCATTTCGTTCTTTTTTTGCGTACTTGGATAGAATCAGGTTAATCGCTTTAGTGATAATTGGCAAGATGTCATTATAGAAATTGAGTTCGATAATATCTTTCATTTTAAACCACTGCACATCATCGAGGCCGCCCTTGTTTTCAATCTTAAGCTCTTGAAATGGCGCCTCTGCTAAAAAGTACATTACGTGCTTTCGCTTCTTTCCTTCTTCCGGATGGTACGCAATGTACTCGTTTGAGTCGAGCGATTCTCTAATTTGAATATCGAGGTTGAGCTCTTCTTTAATTGAGCGGATGGTACCTTTTTGAACATCTTCTCCCGGCTCGATACCGCCCTTTGAGAGAGTCCAGTGGCCGAAGATATCGTGAACTAACGCTAAGTAGACATTATCATCGTGGTGAGTAAAAATAACAGCACCACCGAGCTCTTCATTAGTTATTTTGTCGCTTTTGCGTTTAGAGGTTTCCTCCTTACCTGGCTCACCAAGTTCTTTATAGACCGCACCAAGAACGCCGTTGACGAATTTGCTCGAGGTATCGCTGCCAAATGCTTTTGCTAATTCAATTGCTTCGTTAATTGCTACCTTCGCTGGCACTTCTTTTCGGTCAGAAAAAAGCAATTCATATAATCCAAGACGGAGAATGTTGCGGTCAATAATTGAAATTTTGTCGATTGGCCAATCGGGTGCAGCTTTTTGAATAATAGTGTCGAGTTCGCCACGTTTAGCAATAACACCCTTCATGACCTTTTGCATAAATGGGGCGTCGGCAGGATTGGGAGAAAATTCCTGCGCTGTACGAGTTAAAATGTCGTCAATGCGACTTGGGTCATAGCCGCCAAAATCCCACTCGTAGAGGGATTGAAGAACTGTTGAACGTGCGACGTGCCTATTAGCCATAGTATGTAAGTACTGAGAAAAGTATAGCACACAAGCCCCACATGGGGGCATTTATACACAGCAACGAGTGCTGATTATTTCGCCTGCTTCGCCTTTGCCTTCTTCTCTTTTTTAGCGAGAGCGGCGTGCACGTTGATCACCTGACGGCCTTTGTATTTACCACAATTCATACACACCGTGTGTTGGACTGTTGGCTGACCACAGTCTGGACACTTTGAATAGCTCGCTTTTTTGAGAGCGTGGTGTGAACGACGGCTTGCTGTCTGGGCGTGCGTATGACGCATTCGTACTACCATAGGTTTAGTACTATACAGGATATACAAAAATTGGCAAATAAAAAGACCTTAGTAAGAAAGCTTTTTCGGTGGGCCGGGGTACTGCTACGCTTCTGTAACACATTTCGATGAAAGGCTGTTCCATACCCCTTATGTACCTCAAATCCATACGCCGGGTACTTTTTCGCTAACCGTTTCATATAGTTGTCACGGTGCACTTTTGCCACAATTGAAGCCAGTGAAATCACCGGCTCACGCTCGTCCCCTTTAATAATTGTTTGTTGGGAGGGATACTCGGATGGTGCAAACAGAGAACCATCTAACCGGATGTCACAGAGATCGCGGCGAGTCTTCAGTTTAGTGCACAATCGATCAAGTGCACGCTTCACTGCCAATCGCGCCACCGTGCCTATTCCCTGCGCATCAATAACCTGTGCCGAGAGTGATACAACAACAAAATGGAGGTTCCCTTTTTTCGCTGCAGCACGCACAATTGTATTCCACTCATTTCGTTGCTCCTGAGAAAGCTTTTTAGAATCACGGATATGCGGGCACATTTTTTTAAAATACTTCTGGTGATCGACGTATGGCACCGCGAGCGCACATAGCGTAAAGGGCCCAGCTAGTGGCCCTCGTCCCACTTCATCAATGCCGATGAGCCATTTTCGCGTAACTTTCGAGGTGTTGTCGACTGTGTATGGCATGCGAATACAGTATAATGCATGCACGTTATGGATACCTCACACCAATCATTTACCCACCTCCATACTCACAGCCACTACACTCTCCTTGGCGCCCTGCCTAAAATTTCTGATCTCGTAGACGCCGCAAAAGCACACAACATGAAAGCTTTGGCCCTGACCGATGCCGGCAACCTATACGGAGCGATCGATTTTTACAAAGACTGTCAAAAAGCAGGTATCAAGCCAATCATTGGTATCGATGCCTATGTTGCCAATCGCACCCGTTTCGACAAACAAGCCGGCATTGATAACAAACGAAATCGAATGGTGCTGTTAGCGAAAAATGCGAACGGCTATAAGAATATTATTAAACTGGTGACAGCGTCATTTATGGAGGGTTTTTACTACAAACCCCGCATCGATCGCGAACTGCTGGAACGACTGGGCGGCGACATGGTATGTATTATTCCCTCATTCTCTGGTGATGTGAGCACCGCTGTTCGCATGGGTGATATCGAAAAAGCAACTACCCTGACAACTGCGTACAAAAAAATATTCGGTGCCGAAAACCTCTTCATTGAAATCACTCATCATCCTGAAATTGATGGTCACGAGCTCTACATGAAAGACCTCATTTCTTTTGCCCGAAGCCACGCAATTGAGATTGTCGCCGCGCATGACGTGTACTACATCAACCCCGACGATCACCAGGCGTGGGAAATTGTTCTTTCAATCCAAAAGTCGGGTGGCGCAAGTGAACGTGTTGAAAAAGGAGGATTCAACAACGAAGCCCGCAATTTCTCATTCATCTCTCAGGAACAGGCACGAGAGCTTTTTGTGAACGAACCTGACGCTATTGCAAACACACAACGCATTGTCGACATGTGCACCCTCGAAATGACCCTCGGCAAATGGCTCTTCCCGCTCTTTCCTATTCCTGAAGGACAAACGCACGACGAAGTATTCGCCACACTCGTGTACAGCGGTGCAGCACGACGCAACATACAACTTACCGGTATCACCAAGGAACGTGTCGACTACGAACTCTCTGTTATTAAAGCCAAGGGATACGCCACCTACTTTTTGGTCGTGTCTGATTTGCTCCATGAGGCACATAACCGTGGCATTCTCACCACTATTCGAGGATCGGTTGCAGGTTCGATGGTTACCTACCTTGCGGGTATAACCAACGTAAACCCGCTCGAATACAATTTACCCTTTGAGCGTTTTCTTAACCCCGAGCGTCCATCAGCACCCGATATCGATATGGACTATGCCGATAACCGCCGCGACGAAATGATCTCATACGCCAAAGAAAAATATGGTACCGACAAAGTAGCTCAAATTGGTACCTTCGGAACAATGATGGCGCGCGGTGCCGTGCGTGACGTTGGTCGCGCTATGGGCTTTCCCTACAGTCTCGGCGATACTATTGCAAAACTCATTCCCATGGGATCGCAGGGATTTCCCATGACCGTAGAACGAGCGATCAACATGGAGCCCGATCTCAAAAAACTCTACGACAAAGACCGTGACGCACGCGCGGTGCTCGACATGGCCCAAAAAATTGAAGGTAACGCCCGACACATCTCGGTGCATGCGGCTGGTGTAGTGATGTCACCAATTACTCTCACCGATATCGTGCCGCTCCAGTTCGACCCAAAAAGTGATGGTGACGAACACAGCCGCATCATCACCCAATTTGATATGTACTCAGTCGATGAAAACAACGTCGGTCTCATGAAGTTCGATTTCTTGGGTATTCGCAACTTGGCTATTCTTGCAGACGCGGTATCGCTGGTGCAGCGTATCAAAAACATCACTATTGATATCGAAAACATTCCGCTCGACGAACCAAAAACATTCGCTATGCTTTCTCGCGGAGAAACCGAAGGATTGTTTCAACTCAATGGCAGCGGCATGACTCGCTATTTGAAAGAGCTCAAACCAACCACCATTCACGATATTAACGCGATGGTAGCCCTCTACCGCCCTGGTCCGATGGAATCGATCCCGCAATATATTGAGCGCAAATATAATCCATCGCTCGTTACCTATCTCGACCCGCGCATGAAAGACATTTTAGAGCGATCGTACGGGGTAATTACCTACCAAGATGATGTGATGATGATTGCAATTAAGCTTGCGGGCTACTCATGGCTCGAAGCCGACAAACTGCGTAAAGCGATGGGTAAAAAAATTCCTGAAGAAATGGCGGCTCAGCGTGAAAAACTACTCGAAGGATTTGTTGCTAACGGATTAACAGCCGACAAAGGTGAGAAACTCTGGAAACTGATTGAACCCTTTGCTGCCTACGGTTTTAATAAAGCCCACGCAGCAAGCTACGGCCGCGTTGCCTACCAGACGGCGTACATGAAAGCAAATTTCCCCGCTATTTACATGAGCGCAGTACTCACCGCTGAATCAGGCGATGTTGAAACGATTGCCATTATGATTCATGAGTGTGGACGCCTCGGTATTCCGGTACTCGCACCTGATGTGAATGAAAGCTTTGGAGGATTCACTGTTATTACAGGAGATGGTGGAACAAAAGACACTATTCGGTTTGGTCTCTACACTATTAAAAACTGTGGTACCAGTGCTGCTGACGCCATTATTACTGAACGAAAACGCGGCGGGGCGTATGCATCATTAGCCGACTTTCTCATTCGCGTACAAGACCGCAATCTCAACAAGAAATCACTCGAAGCACTCATCAAATGCGGCGCGTTCGATCAATTTGGTGAACGTGGTCAGCTTGTGGCAAGCATAGAAGAGTTGCTTCGGTTTAATAAATCTCAAAGCAAAAAAGAAGAGTCCCAGCAATCACTCTCGCTCTTTTCGGCTCTTGGTAGTAGCGCGCCAACACTCAGCCTTGCAGTACATCCACCAGCCACACAGCCTGAGAAATTGGTATGGGAAAAAGAGCTCCTTGGCCTGTACCTCTCTGGACATCCCCTCGATGCACACGCGGAAAAACTTAAAACAATCGAGGTAAAAATTCGAGACATCCTCACCAGCATGCCCCCCGGTGTACAGGTAGTTGCCTACGGTTTTCTCGAAAGTGTCCGCCCTATTTACACCAAACGCGGCGACAAAATGCTGTTTGTAAAAATTGCCGACGAGACCGGCGCTATTGAAGCTGTCGTCTTTCCAAAAAGCTTAGGGGAATTTAAAGATATCTTTGTCGATGAAGCTTGTGTCGCTATTAAAGGAAAGCTCACTGAAAGAAACGGAGAAAAGAGCATCATCGTTGATAAGGCAAAAAAATTATAGGTACATTGTAGGTAGTCAACACGGTATTAAAAAATGGCCACCAATGTTAGGTGGCCATGTGTTCGATACTGGGCGAATTCAATCGCACCTGTACCAAAAAATTATCGATAGCATCAACGTCGAGATACCGCACCGTTGTGCATCTCGATCGATGCAGAAATGCTCTGAACGCCAGAATCTCGTCGCGCTTTTTCCGCTCATCCCAAAAGCGATTGATCCGTGACTCATTGGTAAGCATCAGCACTACCTTCACCAGCAACTGCTGCACCAGTGTTGTTTTCCGGTCAAACAATTGCGTAGCGCTGACTGACAGCAGCTCATTGAAGAACGGCTGAAACGCCGGTAGAGTTGCCGCTGCGGCATGGATCGTCTCCAACAACTTTTGAGCAACCAATTCTCCTGACCTTCGGTTGAGGTTGAGCAATGGCGAACCACAGTCGCGAATGTACAGAAAGTACCATACAGCGAGCGTCGGGCTGAAATCATGTGTGTTCATGAAACCTCCCAAAAAAAAGTGGAATACTAAAGAACGCCTTTCTGTATAAAATCACATATCGTCAAAACTGTAAATTTTTTTTGTTCATGGTACGATATCGCACATGAAACCAACATCAGCCAATTTAGCGAATCTTGCGCTCATTCGCCATTCATTAGCGCATCTGTGCGCCGCTGCAGTACTCGAACTCTATCCACAGACAAAAACCGCAATCGGTCCTGCAATCGACACTGGTTTTTACTACGATTTCGAATTTGAACAGCCACTCTCTGAAAATGATCTCCCTGCAATCGAAGAAAAGATGCGTGAGATTCTAAAAACGTGGGAAACCTTTGAGGGTCGCACGGTTACTCCAGCCGAAGCACAAAAACTTTTTGCTGAAAATCCATACAAACTCGAACTCATTACGGAACTGGCCGAAAAGGGTGAAGAAATTACCGTGTACACCTCAGGAACCTTTACTGACCTCTGCCGCGGTGGCCACGTCGAGAATGCAAAAAACATTCCCGTGAAGGGCTTTAGTCTTTCGCATATTGCTGGTGCCTACTGGCGCGGTAACGAGAAAAATAAGCAGCTCACCCGTATCTACGGCCTTGCCTTTGAATCAAAAGAAGCTCTCGCTGCATACATCACACAGCAGGCAGAAGCTGAGAAGCATGATCACCGCGTACTCGGCAAGGAGCTCGGCCTCTTTGTGTTCTCTGATCTTGTCGGCAAAGGCCTTCCACTCTGGACTGAAAAAGGCGCTACCATCCGCCGTGAACTTGAACGTTTCATTGTCGACGAAGAAATTCGCCGCGGCTATCGCCATGTCATCACTCCTGATATCGCCAAAATTGACCTCTACAAAAAATCTGGCCACTATCCGTACTATAAAGAATCAATGTACGCACCGATTAAGATTGACGAAGAGGAGTACATGCTCCGTCCGATGACCTGTCCCCACCACTTTGAACTCTATCGCAGTCAGCCACACAGCTACCGCGATCTTCCAATGCGTATTGCTGAACTTGCAAAGCTCTACCGCTATGAGCAATCGGGCGAACTCACCGGTCTCATTCGAGTACGTAGTTTCTGTTTGGCCGACGCGCACATTATCTGTGCTGATCCAACACAAGCAGGACAAGAAGTAAACGGTGCACTCGATCTTATCGAACACATTGCACACACCTTTGGCCTACAGCAGGGTGAACATTACTGGTATCGCCTCTCATTGGGCGATCGTTCAAACACTGAAAAATACTTCAAGGACGACGCTGCGTGGGATACTGCAGAACATATTCTCCGTGATGTGCTTACACAACGAAAGGCACACTTCATTGAAGCGCCTGCTGAAGCAGCCTTCTACGGTCCAAAGATCGATATCCAAATGAAAAACATTCGCGGCAAAGATGATACTGCGTTTACCGTCCAATATGACTTTGTCATGCCAAAGCGCTTCTCGCTCACCTACACCGACAAAACCGGCGCTGAAAAAGAGGCTGTTGTTATTCACCGCTCATCTATTGGCGCTATCGAGCGCATCATCGGCTTCCTCATTGAGCATTACTCAGGAAACTTCCCGCTCTGGCTTGCGCCAACACAGGTTGTTGTTCTCCCGGTTACTGAACACCACCTCGAGTACGCCAAGGATGTATACCAACAACTCCGAGCTGCACACATTCGCGCAGATATCGATCTCTCAAACGAAACACTCGGTAAAAAAGTCCGTACTGCAAAGAAGGAGCGCACACCCTACTTCATCATTGTTGGTGACAAAGATATCGCTGCAAACGCTGCAACTCTCGAAAGTCGCAGTGCCGGTTCTATTGGTCAAAAGTCAGTTGCAGAAATCATCACTCATTTGACTCAAGAAATTACGGATAAGAAATAAAAAAGTATCTGTACCACTTACAACACAAAGACCGCCTCGAGAATTCGGGGCGGTCTTTGTGTTGTATCGAGAAAATAGTGATATTAGTGTTGCAACTGAGCAAACGACATCTTGCGGCTGCGCTTTCGGATATAGATGTAGCTCACAAAGATACTCCAGAATGCAAGCATCACTGCAAATGAAATGTACTTGAGTGTGTCGCCTGCTCCCGTATATGGCACCTGGTTAAGGTACACGTATGATTGCGTTGGAGGCGGGAGTGGATTTGAGATGATAGTGACGTCGTCTTCAACGAGGACTGAGCAGCGGGCACGCTCTTCGTCGCCATCGTCGTCTTCGACAGTTACTTCAGCGTACTTACGGCCAGGTGAATCGAAGCTCACACGAACAGTGCGATCTTCCTCATCACCGTTGTCATCAATATCCCATCGGTAGTCGTACGGATTGCTACCACCATCAACACGAGCTGAGAAGGTAACATCGTCACCAACACGAACACGTGAATCGCTCACTGAACACGACACATCCAGATCTTCGTCATCTTCATCTTCTTCATCTTCTTCAACATCGATGCGACACACTCGGCTGCGTTCTTCACCTTGTCCATCGCGAACACGGATGGTTGCTTCGTATTCACCTTCGTCGTTATATTCTTCGTACACAGTGCGTGACGTACCGTCTGCATCACCAGTCCAGCGGTAGGTATAGTTTCCATCACCACCGTTTACTGTAACGCTCCATTCAACACGTTCATCAACTTCAGGACGTGAAGGAGAGACGTCACACTGAATGTCGAGTGTGTCATTGTTGTTTGTCTGACCTTGAATAAATACCGGGCACGATCGCTGTGTGGTAATACCGTTTGAAGTAATGTTTACCGTGACATTTTTATTGCCTATTGAGCTAAAAGTGGTGTTGAAACTCTGGCTTGAAAAACTGTTTTCAAGACCGTTCCATGAGTAGGTATAGTTTCCGTTACCGCCAGTTCCCTGGGCGCTGAATGAAACTGATTGACCAACATTTGTTGTTGTTGGACTTGCAGTACACTGACCACCAACACCTTGAGTTTGCTGTTCAATAACCGTCTGACAGTTTGCAGATTTTGTTTGTGTGCCATCGTTTACAAACACGGTGGCAATTTTTGTACCAGCAGTTGAGAATGTTTTGCTCACCAGACGCTCTGTGCTCGTGAGACCGTCAGCACCGCTCCATGAATACGTGAAGTTTCCAGAACCGCCGGTTGGTCGAGCGGTGAATGTAACCATGTCGTTTACTTCAGCAACCGTTGGGCTTGCAGTACAGGTGAGGTTGAATGGAAGGACATCGTCAATAATAACTGTTGGACAAATTTTATTAATTGATTGATTTCCTGAGGTAATTCGAACCTGCGCGGTTTTGGTACCTTCAGTAGTGTACGCCTTTGATGCGGGATTATTTGTGCTCGAGAAATTTTCTGGACCTGTCCATAGGTAGGTGAAGTTTCCAGTGCCGCCGTTTGCAGCAGCTGTATAGGTAACGGTTTCGCCCGGTCGAGCAGATGTTTTGTTTACATCACATGAACCGCTGATATCAGGCGTACTTGTTTGACTTACAACAACAACAGGACACACAAAGGTAATGCTGCGTCCATTTGAGGTGACCTGCACCTGTGCAGTTTTCGTACCCGCGTTGTTGTAGGTTTTATCGACAACACGATTTGTTGAAGAAAGGCCTTCAGGACCTGTCCACTGGTACGTAAATGAGTTGTTACCACCATTCGCATTTGCGGTATACGTAACTGACTGGCCAACGTTAATAGATTGATCACTTGCCGTACATGAGCCAGTGATATCGGCCTGTGGCGTAGAAACGACAACAACTGGACATGTTTTTGTTATCTCACGTGTTCCTGATCGGACAATAACGGTAGCTGTTTTGTTTCCTGCAGAATTAAATAATTTTGAAATAGTGCGCGTTGTCCCATTGATACCATCGGTACCACTCCACTGGTATGTGTACGGAGCTGTACCACCAACTGCATCTGCGGTAAATGAAACGGTTGTGCCAGTTGTGACTGAAGTATCAGACACGTTACAAGAAACGGTGAAGTTGTTGTTACCACAATAGTCGCCACCTGCGTGACGAGCTTGGAGCAATCGGTCGCCATAGCGAGCGCCCGTGCTGTAATCAGTAATAAGATTACCGTAAAACACATCGAGCTGGTACGCACACGACGGAAGACTCACTGAGAGACTGAGTGAGCGGTTTGGACCAATGGTTTTAACATCGCTTGAGAACAATGTTTGGTTGTTAATGTTTTCATCAAATTTTTTATACGACGCCAAGCCTACTTGGTACGAACAGGTGGTTGATCGGTTCGTAACTGTTGCTGATCCGTTTGAGCCTAATTGACCTGAGAGGTCGGCTTCTGCGTTACAGGTTGCAGCATCAGCGTGAGGTGCAGATACAGCCACCATACTGAGCAGTACGATGCTGAAGAGCGCAATGCGTGTGTGGAATGTGATTTTTTTCATACCGGAATATTATATCATTAAAATGGTCTTCGTGTCAACTATTAGATTGCTTGTGATCCTAGGTACTCTGCCTCCACTACATGTCGATCCTGCTTCCGTCCGAAGGTGTTACAGGTTGACAGTGTAAGCATAGTATTCCTACCAGAAAGGTCAACCAAGCCTTGCTCCTCACTTACGAGTGTAACCGTTTCAACTCGATAGCGATATTCACGCTCTGTTGTGTACACACTCACTACATCACCCGCCACAAGCTTGTCCAAATTATTAAATGCCTTATACGCCTGGTTTTGTACCACTCGAAAACTGGTACTGTGACCAAAAACAAACATATTACCCTGCCCCGGAATCCCTGAACCCGGATAACGAACTACCCCGCTCTTGAGTGCCTCATCCAGTGCTGAAACTTTCTGACTTTCAGGGTTAAGTACTTTTGTATCAACACCGATTTTTTCAATAACAATACGCACTGGTTTTTGAGTGGCGCCGGCAATAACAGTCGGTGGCTGCTGGGTGGGAGTACTTGGTGACACAGGTACTATGTCACCACCGGCATTCGCAAATACATAACGTGGACCGTACGCCTCAGGAAAGACGGGTACCTCATCGATAACCGCAAGCGTCGGCACATTTTCTGAAACAAATTGCGGTATAAGCTCATCTGGCAACAGACCTAATGCATAGAGTGTTCCAAGTGATATCCACACAACAATGACGAGTACTATTGAAAACACCAACTTATGCATCCACAGGAGGTTAAAAAACGACGGAGGACGGTGGGCGTGGTGCGGTCGAGTCGACATATTGATTACTATACCATCGGTTTCTAATATTTGACAATTCATCATTTTTTTTGTACGGTTTCGCCATGCCAACAGAGATAAAACTATTAGAATCGGGGAAAATTGAGGTTATTGAAACACCGCCAGTTCGGCCAACAAAACCAACAGTTGGGGTGCGTATCACAGAGACGTTTCGAAAATTTGGTACAACAATCGGCGCATTTATACTCATTGTTATTGTGCCAGTTATCGCTATACTCATTCCCTTTTATGTTCTGCCAAAATTCTTTGGTTCAATACCCGAATCAGTGCGCGGTCTTTTTTCTCGTGAGCCTGCAGCGCCAGCCGCGCAGACGATCGAAATTACTGCGAGCGAAGAGCAAATTACCAGTGGAGATGTAGTCACTATCAATTGGAATACTACGAGCGCTGGTGCAGGCACACTTCAATACCCATGCAAGAACAACACCGAGCTCGTACTCCTCACTGAGGAAGCCAATATTACTGTTCCCTGTGGTCTCCCCTACGAACTCACTGCGTCAACAGCTCGTACGGTTGCTCTTAAAGGATACACATTGAGTCCAACAGCAGTGACTATTCCTATTACCATTGCAATCAATACTCTCAACACAACAACAGCAACAAGTACTCAACCAAGCAGTATTGAACAAACAATTCCAATTATTATTGTTCCCGACACCGCAACAGTAGGTGCTACAACAACAGGTACCGCAACAGCAACTACTACAGTAATATCAACTGCGCAAATCAAACCGAAACCAAAACCGAGCACGCCAATTCCTACCACCCGCGTCATTGCAGTGCCACAGTACCCGCAACTGGTGCCGGGTACCGATTTGAAAGTGAACATTGTACGTACCGGTTTTGTAAATGGAAGCAATCAATTTGTACCATCAACAACACTACCTGCCGGAGCACCTGCAGTGATCGAATACGATATCCGTAACGGCGGTACACGCGAAAGCGGCCCGTGGCAGTACCGTATTAGTGTACCGTCAGGTTCGGGAAGCAATCGAACAGTCAGCCGCACAAACGAACCAATCTTCGGACCAGGTGCAGGACTTCGATATTCGCTCTCATTCGTACCGACACGATCAATGAACGGATCAGTGTTTAGTATTTCAATCACACAGGTGTCTCAGGGTGATGTCAACGGCACAAATAATAGTGCGGGCGTACAACTCTCGGTGTACTAGCAGTTAAATATCAATATTTGCCCGCTGTGCGTTTGATTGAATGAATGATTTTCGCGCCGGAACATCGGTTCCCATCAGAACATCAAAGACATGGTCAGCATCTTGCGCATTTTCGATGTTTACCTGTTTCAAAATACGGTTTGCAGGATCCATGGTTGTTTCCCAGAGCTCGTCGGAATTCATTTCTCCCAAACCCTTGTATCGTTGTACGGTTATTTTTGGAGGACCTTTCTTTTTTGCACCAGGAGCTTCTGCGGCTGTGGAATCTTCGGCATCTGTTGTTTCTCCTTCTGGTTCCGCTTCACCTGAATCAACCTCGAGCGCAGCATCTTTGCCGACAATTTTTGTACGCTCTTCGTCGCTGTAGGCGTAATGCACTTCTTTGCCTTTTTTAATTTTAAACAGTGGCGGCTGGGCAATGTAAATAAATCCGCCGTCTATAAGTGGCTTAAAGTAGCGGTACAATAATGTGAGAATGAGCGTACGAATGTGGGCACCATCAACATCGGCATCAGTAGCAATAATAACTTTGTGGTAGCGGAGTTTTTCAATAGAAAAGGTGTCGCCGATTGCAGTTCCCAGGGCAATAACCAAATTTTTAATTTGTTCCGAACCGAGCATGCGATCGAGACGAGCACGTTCGATGTTAAGAATTTTTCCACGGAGCGGAAGCACCGCTTGGGTACGGCGATCACGGCCCATTTTTGCAGTACCACCCGCCGAGTCTCCCTCTACAATAAACAGTTCTGATTCTGAGGCGTCTTTGGTTTGACAGTCAGCGAGCTTACCGGGCAATGTCATGCCTTCGAGAGCCCCCTTTCGCAAGATGCTATCTTTTGCCGCTTTTGCCGCTTTTCGAGCGCGCATTGCCAGCAATGATTTTTGTATCATCGCTTTAGCATCATCAGGATTTTCTTCGAGAAACGCGTTGAATGCGTCTGTGAATGCCGATTCAACCATGCCGCGGGCTTCAACCGTTCCTAACTTTGCTTTTGTTTGGCCTTCAAACTGAATTTCGCGGATTTTGACCGATACTACCGCAGTGAGACCTTCGAGCACGTCGTCGCCAGTGAATGAATCCTCAGAGTCTTTAACCACTCCGGCTTTTTTTCCGTACGCATTGAGGGTGCGGGTAAGAGCAGTTTTGAAACCGGTAATATGCGTACCCCCTTCTGAGTTATAGATGTTGTTTGCAAACGCCAAAATACGCGACGACATATCATCGACATATTGCAACGCAACTTCAACAGACTCGTACTCATTTATCTTCTTTTCGGTGTAGAAAATATTTTTATGAATCGGCTTTTGAATTTGGTTGTAGAACCGAACGAGCGACATAAGACCTCCTTCGAAATAAAATGTTTGCGACAGCACATTAAGACCGAGCTCTCGGAGGTAGAATGTGTCTTCGGTGGTAACAGTTTCCAGCACTTCGGCACTCAGTGCGCGACCGTCGATAACCGTAATACGGAGACCGCGTACCAAATACGCCTGTTGGCGAAGGTGGTTTACAACGCGATCAAAATTGAAATCAATTTCTTTAAAAATCTCGATGTCGGGTTCGAAAGTAACGACAGTTCCGGTAGTATCGGTTTTGCCAACCTTTTTAACGGCGGCCTTCTTTTTTCCTTGGCTGTACTCTTGCATGTACACTCCACCCTCTTTGTGTACCGCAACTTGCATGTAAATAGAAAGCGCATTCACCACTGAGGCGCCCACGCCGTGCAAACCACCAGACACCTTGTATCCTTCACCACCAAACTTTCCTCCGGCGTGGAGGGTGGTCATGATCGTTTCAAGTGCTGAAACTTTTGTTTGCTTGTGCATGTCGACCGGAATACCGCGGCCGTTGTCGACGACGCGAATGCGGTTACCTGGCAACAGCACAACTTCAATGTCGTTGGCGTATCCACCCATCGCTTCATCGCGTGAGTTATCGAAGATTTCCCAAATGAGGTGATGGAGACCATCAGGGCCAGTGGTACCGATGTACATACCTGGACGCTTTCGAACCGGCTCGAGACCCTCAAGAACAGTGATGTCAGCAGCGCTATACCCTTGCGCCTTATCTTTGATTTTTTTGTCTTTTTCGGCCATCGATAGAATACGTAAGTATGCGGGTAAAAATGAAAGAAGCCTGACTGGCTTATGAGACAAGTATAACAAATTTTACAGATATTCCCAAGGATTTTTCAGTGTTTTTTGCTCGTATATTTGAACTATGTTCCTGGGAGTATATTGACAAGTTAGATTAAATATGTAATTATACAACTTGCGTTTCTTTGAAAGGAGACTACATATGCCAGCGACATTGAAAAGTGTCATATCAGCAGCAAATACGTGGCTCGCACAGCAGTGCTTGTCGCAAGGAAACCGTCAGGAGGTGCGAACTGAGAAGTACCTTATCAGTTGTATTCTGCTAAAAGTACGCTCTCTTTCCACCGTCTTGATTCCCCTGACAGCAGAAACAGTCGATTTGTTTGCACACTCAGGTCAACACCTGAAATTTCAGGTGTACTGGACTGACGCAGGTGCTGAACATCACACCGATTGGGTTCAGGGCGTCGTTGATCCACACAGGGGCTACATGGTAAAAGCGGTCGTGCACCACCTTCCCACTACCACTCAGCAGTTCTTCGTTCGCATCAGCACGTAGCATAGCGGCTCGTGCACCGCTTATGACCGTCAATCTCCTCACGAGATGGACGGTTTTTTTATTTTTTCTATCGACTACCGAATTGTCCATCCTTCGTGGGATGCGAACTTGTCGTAAATGATTTGCATAACAGCAGTGATCTCACTTTCAGTCAGGGTATGATTGCCCGATTGTAGCACCAGACGAAATGCGAACGATGTTTTAGTAACACCCGGCACCAATTCTTTTTTAAACGTATCAAACAGCGACAGACGAACGAGGAGCGTACCAGCACCTGTTCGAATAATTGACTCGATTGTTTCGGCAGTAACCGTCAACGGCACCCACACCGCAACATCACGAACTGAAAATGGGTACAGTGAAAATGGCGCATACTGCGTATCTACTACCGGTACTGTTGCGAGTGTTGCATATGCTGCAGGAGTTGGTAGTGGAGCTGCGGTTAACACCATCGACAGATTTATTTCCACCATACCGTGTTGAGAAATTCCCACAAACGGAACACCTATTTCAGCAGAGAGCGCGGTGAGTGCCGCAGTTAGTGCAGCATCTTCTTTATCTTTCACCCCTTTTGTATTGCGAACACCAAGAGCAAGTGATGTGTGCTCACCGTGCTCTACGAATACGTTTCCAATTTCAAATACCTTTACCTGAGCGAGGCCGAGGATGTCTGCGTTACGAATGTTCAAATCGAGAGCTTCACTCATGCCATCACTAAGATTTTTTCGGAGATACTTTTTGTCAGCAGCAAGTGGCTTGAGTACTTGCTGTTCACCGGCATCACGAAAAGTGTACGTGGCAATTTCTGAAAAACCGAACGTGCCGAGCACTTCGGCAATTCGGGAGGCGTAATAAAATGCTGGATTGATTTGTTGCACTGGTGAGTGGGCATCGAGCGAAGCAGGTAGTACATTTTCATATCCCCACACTCGGGCAATATGATCAGCAACATCTTCAGGAATTAGTATGTCTAACCGATCTGCTGGTGGCGTAACAACAAACACAGTGTCGCTCCCCTGTTGGCTGTGCGTACATTGACATCGAGATCGCGTGAGCACACCAGCAACAACATGTGCGGGAACGAGCGCCCCGAGAATTGTTGAGAGCTGGTTGAGCGACACCTTCACTGACGGCTGTATTTCTGGATGTGGGTATACGTCAACAATTCCCGCAATGTTGGTAGCATCTGATCCTGCAATATCTTTAATGAGGGCGACAACAGCAGCTACTGCTTCGGGAACCCATGTTGCAGTAATATGATTTTCAAATCTGACTGACGCTTCGGTGCGCACACCGAGTACTTTTGCGGCCTGGCGAATACGGATAGCATCGAAATGTGCAGCTTCAATAAGTACCGATTGTGTATGGTCAGTTACTTCGGCAGCTACTCCTCCTTTAATGCCGGCAAGTCCGAGAATAGTGTTTGATCCCGTTTCAGTAATGAGTGGGGTTCCTTCAGGCAAGGTGCGTTCAATACCATCAAGTGTAGTGAGTGTTTCACCTGCACGAGAATCACGAACGGTGATTGCGTAAGTACCGTGTATTTTTGTAAGCGAGTCGGCGTCGAACGCATGGAGCGGCTGCCCAATCGAAAGCATGACGTAGTTAGTCGCATCAATCACATTGTTGATTGATCGATGGCCAAGCGCTTCGAGTCGCTCACGCAGCCACACTGGCGAGGGACCAATTTTAATTCCATTAACGAGCGCAGCAGCGTAGCGAGTGCACGCATTGGTTGCAATGGTTACCCGCACTTCATCTGTCGTAGGAAGCGCAGAAATACTCGGTGTCGCTTGTGCAGACAACGGCATAGGTAGCACAAGTGCAACTTCACGAGCAACGCCGCGGTGTGATAACAAATCGTGTGCTCGATCAGGGGTAACCTTCACATCAATAACCCAGTCTGTTGCGGGAGTAGCACTACCAACAGGTACAATCGATTCAATTTCAGATGAGTGCATGGTAAGAGCAGTTGCCAGCTCTTCCGGCGACGGCAGTTCACATTCAATATAATCTTGGAGCCATGAGTACAGAATTTTCATGAGAAATTAAAATTGGTTTATCAGTCGAAGATCGCCAGTGTAGAGCAGTCGAATATCGGAAATGCCGTGTTTAATCATCACCAAGCGTTCGATACCGCCTCCAAATGCAAATCCCTTGTGTACCGCTGGATCAAGTTTTGCTGCCCGCAGTACCTGTGGGTGGAGCATTCCTGCACCCATTACCTCAAGCCATTTACCACGAAACTGGACATCAATTTCTACGCCGGGTTCAACGAACGGAAAATAACTTGGACGAAACCGCACCTGCGCTTCAGGTCCAAGTAACTTTTTGAAAAAGAGGTTAAGGGTGCCCTTGAGTGTTGCCATCGATGCGTCAGGCGCAACAACCATACCATCAACCTGAAAAAACTGAGCCTCATGGGTTGCGTCAGTAGCTTCATTGCGGAACACTTTTCCGGGAGCAATAATCCGGACTGGCGGTGGGTTCTGTTCGAGAAATCGCACATCGACTGCGGTCATGTGTGTACGGAGTAGTTCACGCGAAGATTCTGGCTGCAACCAAAACGTATCTTGCATATCGCGTGCAGGATGATGCGAAGGAACATTGAGCGCGTCGAAATTGTAGTACTCAGAATCAATTTCGGGACCACCAATAATGGAAAAGCCGAGCTCGCTGAAAATACTGTAGATCTGTCGGACACACTGGGAAACGGGATGTCGGTGCATAGAACTTATCGGGGCATGAGTGAACCTTGTGTCGCAATATCAATAAAAGTAACCGTTGATGGTTTTACGAACACAGCACTGTCGACGGTCCACGCTTCACAGTCATAGTCGAGTTCTTGATTCGCATCGAACTGTTGACCTTGCGCTGATGCTTTTGTATTACCTGCCATTGCTGACGCATCTACTTTTATTTTCACACCCTGTGGCATCATGTTTGACCATGTGTACATGTATTCCCCTTCGGTAACAAAGTGGCTTTCAACTTTTGTATTCAAACCTGCAACGTCAGTGGTGAAGTCGCCACGAACAGTTGTGCCAGAAATGTAGACGATTCCCTGCGATGCACCTGCAGCAGTAGTGTGACGTGCAGTACATTTGTAGTTACCATTTTTACCGAGTAAATCATTGATTGAACCTTTAATCGAGAAGGCTTCACTTTCCTTAGTACCCTCGTCGTTCTTCATAGTACCTTCACGTGTTACCGAGCTAGCTTCTTCCACGTTTATTGCTTGTTTGTGCTGGGTATAGACAACAGCTCCTTCTCCAACAACGCCAATAGCCGCAATAATCGCCACAAGTTTCAGAATCATATATATAATTTATCTTTGCATTAGTGTATCAAAATCGGTATACTCCTGCTACATGCTCTCGAGCCTTTCTGCGACCGATATTATCATATACGGCTTCATGTTTATCTCCCTGTATTTTCAGGTCTTTTTGGTTATTACCTTTCTCAATCGAAGAAAAGCCCTCCACGCCGAGCACGCGGTTATTTCTGCACACCTCATCACCCCATTTAATGCTGCTACCACACCTTCAGTCGCTATTTTTGTTCCCTGTTTCAATGAAGAAAAAACACTCAGTGGCACCATCGATTCGCTCTTAGCACTCGACTATCCAAAAGACAAACTCTCTATCACTATTGTTGACGACGGCAGCAGCGACAATACGTGGAGTATCGCGCAGTCATTTGCAACACATCCGCAAATTAACGCGTTCACAAAAGAGAACGGCGGCAAACATACCGCGCTCAACTTTGCGCTCGCACATACAACCGCAGAAATTGTCGGCTGTCTCGATGCCGACTCATACGTAGGGAAAGATACCCTCAGAAAACTCATCCGCTATTTTGATGATTCTGAAACTATGGCAGTTACTCCTGCGCTCAAAATTCATAATCCGAGCAGTATGATGCAGCGCATCCAATCAATTGAGTATAAAATTGGCGTGTTTCTTAAAAAACTCTACGAGCAGCTCGATGCGATTCATGTTACCCCTGGTCCATTTTCACTCTTCCGCAGACGAGTATTTGATGAACTTGGCGTGTACCGCAAAGCACACAACACCGAAGATATGGAAATGGCAATGCGTATGCAGAGCCACAATTACAAAATTCGGAATTGTGCTACTGCGTGGGTATACACCTGCGGACCAAAAACACTGAAGAAACTCTACGTGCAACGCGTTCGCTGGACATACGGCTTTATTAAAAACACGATCGATTATCGTCATCTTGTGCTTAACCCAAAGTATGGAAACATCGGTATGATCACTATTCCGACGGCGTGCGCCGGCTTACTTGGCATCATGGCTCTGTTGGCTATCGGCTTTACTAACTGGATTCGTCTCGGATTTGAAAAGTACGAACTCTGGAGCACTGTTGGTATCAATCCTGAGTGGCCGCGACTATTCCATAACCTCTTTTATGTGCGGACCAGCATTCTCACGTTTGTAAGCATCATTCTTCTCGCACTCACGGTAACCCTTATTCTCACCGCAAAGAAATATGTTGAAGGAAGCGCAAAGCCTGATATCGAATTTTTCCTCTACATTATTGTCTATCCAATTATTGCACCACTTTGGCTCATGAAGTCGGTATACAACGCAGCCCTGTCAAAGAAGACCTCTTGGAGGTAGTGTGTAGCAATGCGACCTATAGACGTTAAAACATACCTTCTCGCCTTTCTCATTACCGCCCTTGTTTTTGGGCTCGGTATCGCTTTGAATATTCACTTCAACACCAAGCGAGCAGAGTCGATTCGGACCATCGGCGACCGCATTACCATCGACATTCTGTCATCAGAAACACAGTTTGATTTACTGCAAGAAGCATCGTGTCGCCACCTCGGCAGTACAGCCCTCTCAACCGAGCTCGGTGAGCTGGGTAACCGTCTCTCATTTATGGAGAGCGAACTCAGCGCCAACAATGACGAGGTTATTCACCTCAAACGTTACTACTCCCTGCTTCAGCTTAAAGATTACGTACTGATGCAACGAATTGAAGAGAAGTGTGCCGAAGCACCAGTATCGATTATTTACTTTTACACGAATGCTCGCGAGTGTGAAGAGTGTAAACGACAAGGATTTGTACTCACCTACTTACGTGAACAGTACCCTGCATTACGCGTCTACTCATTCGACTACGACCTCGACTTATCTGCACTCGAAACGCTCACGTCGATCTATAACATTAATCCAGATCGTCTGCCTGCCCTTATCATGAACGACGATGTTTACTACGGCTTTCGCAGCATCGAGGATTTAGAAAATCTTGTGCCGCAAATCAAAACGCTGAAGACTATGCAAGCAACAACGACCGCGACGTCGACTCAATAACAATCGGCAACAAAAACACCCGCGATACACGCGGGTGTTTGAATGGAGCCACCTCTCGGGCTTGAACCGAGGACCTTCACTTTACAAAAGTGTTGCTCTACCAACTGAGCTAAGGTGGCAACGAAAACCGCTCTGAATACTAGCACATTCTATTCCAATGGGACATCTGAAATGCCTCGGCGATAGCGTTCCATCGAACGCTTGTGAATCGACATATCTTTTAAGAAAAACGACGGGGCGCCACCTGATGAATAGATCCGGTACCTGAGGCGCTTTTCTACGTGTTCGAGCTTTGCAATTGACCAGTGCACCGCATGAAAGGCGCTTCGGGTACAGAACGCAATACACGACGCTGCACCTCGTGCAAACGTACTGCGATTCATGAGTTTCATAAGCTTCTTTCCAATAAGGAGCCAGTGGGCAATAACCTCTTCAAGGCGCTCGAGGGATGGGTGTAGTTCTCGTTCACGCGCTGATGCTGTTCGCATTCGCACAGCATGCATTATGAGATGCACGCAGAGATACGCACCAGAAATACAAAAAATAATGAGGGAAGTAGACATAGACTATGCTCCAACCGCAAAACGGGTGAAGCGAGCGATCTCGATTTTCTCTCCGAATTTCTGGATAGCTTGGGCAACGACCTGCTCTATTGTTTGTTCAGGATTTTTAATGAATGGTTGTGCACGAAGATCGTCGCTCGTTTCAGGCATCATAGCGGCAACGTGCATTGCAATATCGCGTGCGAGGGCTTTAAATTCATCGTTCTTGCCGACAAAATCTGTCTCGCAAGAAAGCTCTACAAGTACGCCCACCGTGCCAGTAGCGTGAATATATGACTGAATAGCCCCAGCCTTAAGTACACGATCAGCTTTTTTAGCTGCCGCGCCAGCACTTTTGTCTTTCAGGAGGCCGAGAGCCCTCTCCATATCGCCACCCGCTTCTTCGAGTGCACGCTTGCAGTCACTCACAGATACCCCTGTCGCATCACGCAGGGCTTTTACTTGTTCAGCCGTAACCATATAGAGATAAGTATAGTTTATTTAGCGGGAGCCTTCAAGCTGCCTGCTTTGTACGCCGCGACGATTTCGTCCGTGAAATATTTGATGCTTTTTACTGATGCATCGTTTGCAACGACAGGATATCCAATGAGAGAGATATCACAATCTGAACCTGCGAGTGCGATGACAGGAATACCCATACCTTGCGCTTCGTGCACCGTGATAGCTTCACGGCGAGGATCGATAACAAAAATAGCTTTTGGCATGTCTTTCATTGTAACAATGCCACCAAACATTTTTTCGAGTTTCGTAATTTCACGATCGATCATGAGGCGCTCCTTTTTGGTATATTTTGCGAGCTCGCCTTTTTCGCGCTGTGTTGAGAGATCAACGAGGCGTTCGATGCGCTTGCGAATTTGTGGGTAGTTAGTGAATGTACCACCGATCCAGCGTCCGATAACGTAGGGCATATCGACTGCACGTGCTGCTGAACGAATGATGTCTTCAGCTTCTTTTTTGCTGGTAATAAAGAGAATTTGACCGCGTTGTGCAGCAATATCAGAAACAAATTGTTTCGCCTTTTCGAGAAGCTCGTGGGTCTTTTCGATATCGATAAGTTCGACACGATTTTTAGTGCCAAAAATGTATGTAGAAACGCTCGGATGTCGGCGTGAACGGTTATAGCCGAGGTGTGCCCCAGCTGAAAACATTGCCTCGAGTGTTGCGTTTGATGCGGTTGGTGCTTTCGTTGCCATATCGGAAGAGTCTAGCAAATGATTAGATATTGGGCAACCTGCTCTTAGTCGGCGTCCTCGTCGGTACCCGTTTTCCCCTCTTCAAGGGCACTGATAATATCGCCAATACCGCCAGCCATGACGACCTCAAGATTGTGCCACGATCGTTTAATACGGTGATCTGTCACGCGATCCTGGAGAATATTGTAGGTGCGAATTTTCTCAGAACGGTCGGCAGTGCCAATTTGCTGCTTGCGTTCGCTGGCAAATTTCTTAGCCTGTTCTTCTTGCTTCAGCTGTTCGAGCTTTGCGAACACAATCGCCATCGCTTTTTCTTTGTTGGCATTTTGGCTGCGCTCTACGGTTGAACGGACATCGATGCCCGTTGGAATATGCAAAATGCGGACTGCTGATTCAACCTTGTTCACATTCTGGCCACCCTTACCGCCGGCGCGTGAGAATTCAATCTGAAGATCGGCAGGATTGATTTCAATGTGCAATTTTTTGCGAATAGGTAGGATAGCAACTGACGCGGTTGACGTGTGCACACGACCTGATTTTTCGGTTGCGGGAATACGCTGAATACGGTGTACTCCGGTTTCAAAGCGCAGTTTTCGATAACAGTCTTTACCACGAAACTCAATCGACGCTTCTTTGTAGCCACCGAGTGGATTTTTTGATTCATCGACCGGTTTCCAGCTCCAACCCTGAGTTTCACCGTAGCGGGTGTACATGTCGGCGAGTTCACGAGCAAAGAGTGCGGCTTCATCGCCACCAGCACCGGCGCGCACTTCAAGAATCATTTCGTTAGGAAACTCTTCAGCCACTTCGTCTTCTTTGAGCATGCCATCCATTTGGCGCTTGAGGTCATCTTTTTGGGTACGGATCTGAGCGAGCTCATCATCAACCATTTGACGCATTGAGGGATCTTCTTCTACCAAGTGCACAATATCCATCTCCTGCTTTTCGAGGTGGAGGTACATGTCGGCGAGATATGTCGTTTTTGGATTGGCCTTGTATGGCGCAATATCAAGCATGGATACAAATGCCGTGCGGGTTATCTATTTCGCAGTAGCCTTCTTTTTTGCAGGAGTTTTTGCAGCGCGAGCAGTACGTGCCTTGAACTTTTCAACGCGACCAGCTGCATCGAGTATCTTTTCGGCACCAGTGTAGAGCGGATGACAATTTGAGCAGATTTCAACATGGATCTCCTTTTTTGTTGAACCAATAGTAAAAGTCTTTCCGCAGGCGCAGATTACTTTCGCATCAGCAAAATACTCGGGATGAGTGTCTTTTTTCATTCCAACGAGTATACCAGACCGTTATCAAACTGACAACAGAAGCCGCAAAAAGCCTGTGTTACAAGGTTACAAGTCTTGGAGCGGATCGATCATTGTTTGCTGAATTGTTGCTGCCTTACCCATAACTGAATTTCCGTATGCTGCAGCGTAGGTAGCCAGTGCGCAGACACGACCCGAGTAGTAGCGACAGGCGGCATCACGTTCTGAGGTGTATACCCCACCAGTTGCACCAAGATCGCGGAGAAACATTGCTGAGGCCATGATGGAGTGTTGCGGGTTCCATGGATCGGGCACACCGACACCAACAGCTGCGGCCACTTTCGTTTTCATAATATTCCACGTTGAGGGAATGAACTGCGCTGGTCCCATTGCCCCACCCCAGCCAATATCAACCGGACATGACACGCGGGTTGTAGTGTAATCGCGACCGAGTTCTTTCATAAGAGTAATGAAAACAGGAACATCGCGTGTTGGATTCATCACTCGACTAAACGGCGTACCGGTATTTACCCCACGGCCCCCGCCGGTAACAGCGTCGGTGACATAACACGAACCAACGTGCTGACCGAGATTTGATTCTTGCGTAAGAATCGCCAAGATAAAGGCTGGTCGTACCCCCGTTGCTTTTGACGCCGCATTGGTATACCGCAAGGCATCGCCGAACTGAATTGCTGAGGTATCGCGGAGGGCAAAGAGTGCCGTGCGAATTTGAGCAGCTTTTACTTCACGATCTCTGATGACCGCAGCATAGCCTGCCTGTTCTTGTTTTGAAACGTTGAGCAGTCGCTGCTTTTCTTTTTCGGCTACTTCGATATTTTTCTTTTCGCCTTCAACAGAAATTTTGGCGTTTGTCTCTTGAAAACGCTTTTTGTCGAGCACCTGCCGTTCGGTTTCGGCATTTGTTTTTGCACCGCGAAGTTCATCGAACGACACTTGCATCGATTCTTGAATATCGCTAAAAGAGTTTGCATCACTGAAAAAGGTTGAAATATTTTCTTGTGCAAGTACTGCCTCAACCAACGAATAGCTGTCGAGCTCGCGGGTTTTTCGCATCAGCTGACCAAGTGACTCTTTATTTTTTTCGATGCGATGCTCGAGGTCTTTAATCATAACCGTACGTTGACCAATATCGCGACCGAGCGCTTGGATAGAAATGTCATGCGCCTTAATTTTGCTTTTTGCCAGTGAAATTTTTGAGTTGATAATAGCAATGTCTCGCTGTATTGACGCCCCTTCGGTTCGTTTTTTGTCGAGCACCTTTTGCTGGGCAGCAATTTCAGCGAGGACTTTGTCGAGTTCAGCACGAAGACGGGCTTCGCGTTGCTCGATTGTTTCGGTCACTTGAGCATGAGCAGTGAGTGGTTGTTGGAGCTCTGGAAATACACCAAAAAAAGCCCCGGCACCGAGAGCACAAACTGAGACGAACACACAAACATTTCGTACTAATTGCATGTACCAAGCAGTATATCATATTCGAAAAAAGCCCTCTGTAGGGCCATTTTTGAGCGCTGTGCGCACGAGGGAAATTATTTTTCTGGAGCGCCTTCTGGAGCTGCCTCTTCTTCTTTCTTACCGCGATCTTCAGAGATTTCAATGTCAGTAATGTCGCGAACAACTTCTTCAACTGGTTCTTCTTTAGCGACAGTGATTGCGGCAACAACTTCTTCAGGTTTTGAAATAAGAGTTACGCCAGTAGGAAGGGCGAGCTGATCAGCTGAAATTTGGCTATCGAGAGTAGCGAGCGGACTAATGTCGACAGTAATTACGTGCGGAAGATCTTTTGGAAGAGCCTCAATTTCAATTTCACGGAGCACCTTAACCAAGGTACCACCAAGGGTCTTAACCGCTTCTGATTCACCAGTAAATTCGAGTGGAATGTTAATTTGTACTTTCTTACCTTTTTCAAGTGCGTAGAAATCGGCATGGCGAAATGCGCCAGTAACCGGATGTACGTCGATTTCATGAATGAGTGCGTCGATTGAACCATCGAGACCGTCGATAGTAACAACCGTTGTTTCACCCGCTTGTTTAAACACACGGCGAAAATCTTTTTCTCCGACGGTAATAGGAGTTGATGGTTGTTTTGGACCATACACAACCGCAGGAATAGCGCCGCGGTTTCGGATACCAGCGACTGTTTCGTTTGATTCTCGTTTTGCAACCTGTAAATTCAACATATCGGCATATACTACTTGGTTTGTCAGAAAATGCAACCAACCACCTTACCGACGCTCCGCGGGTACATTTTTAGCAGGAGTTGTTGGTGTTGTTCTCTGTTGACTACCCGGAACAAAGTAGGTTTTTGGTCTAATAGAAACACCAACTGAGAAAATAATAAACGAGAGTATAAAAAAGAGCGTTGCGATTAAAAACAACACGTGTTTTCCGATACGCTCGTCTTTTACGATACCTGCTTTAACAAGCGCAAGTATCATAGGAGACACCTGCTTATCAACAAGCTTTCGTTCAATAGAAAGTTGTGCGTCTGGCTCGTAAAACTCTACATCAGCCATATGTATGTATAGTAGCGTGCTTTAGGCGATATGCCTATAGACATATTCTCGAGTTATGCCCACCTTTTTACCCGGATTAAACACGGTCAGTGGATCGAAAATATCTTTTGTCTTGCGGAAGAGGTCTAATATTTGCGGACTGTACATAGTGTCGAGGTACGGAGTACGAATAATGCCATCGTTGTGCTCACCAGTGATAGATCCGTGATATTTGGCAACCAGTGCGTACACCTCGTCTGATACCTGACGAATCGCATCGATATTAGTACGATCTTTCATGTCCATAAGTGGAATAATGTGGAAGTTTCCATTACCTGCGTGACCGGCGATGGTATAAAACAATTTATGGGTATCAAGAATCTTTCGCATTTCAGGCAAAAATTCGGCCATGTACTGCGGATCAACCACCACATCATCAATGAATGGCGCAGTGCGCTTCCCTTTCACGTGCTTTCGGAGCAAGTTGAAACTTTCCCGACGTACTGTCCAGTATTTTTCTGATTCTTCTTCGCTGTGCGCAATACGCATTGGCAGGTGGTATCGGCGAACAATCTCTGACAGTCCGTTGAGCTTTTTGTGAATAACAGTTACGTCACTATCCGCAAACTCAATGAGCAGCATGAGTTTTGATGGACCGTGCCTCAGCATAATGAGCACTTCAGGAATGAACGAAAACATGAGCCGGAAAAAATGTTTTGGTTTCATCTGCTTCAGCATTTCTGGGAAGAAGCGGAGTGCCAGTTTGAGTGTGCTGTCATCGTAGGATTCAATACTTTCAGGTTTAAGGGTGAGAATTTCTTTAATGAGTCCACCGACTGGGCTAATGTCTCGCATAAAAATAACAGCGAGCTTCATGTAGCGTTTTATCGGCACCAGTTTGAGCGTTGCTTGTGTTGCAATACCAAGAGTTCCCTGCGCACCAACGATAAGTTTGCAGAGATTGAATGTGTCACCGTTCCAAATGTTCCACAAATAATATCCTGCAGAATTTTTAGACACCTTTGGTTTTGCCTGTGTAATGAGATCTCGGTGTTCATCAATGAGCGCCTTCATGCGGCGGTATACTTCACCTTCAAATGTTTTTTGTGAACACTTTTGCTCAAGCTCTGCAGGAGTAAGCGCGCGGACTGTGTATTCATTACCATCAGCAAAAATAACCCTGAGCTCTTCGACATAGTCTTCCATTTTTCCGTAGCTCAGAGTTTTTTCACCAGCAGAGTTGTTGCCAATCATGCCGCCAACTGCACACAAATTTTTTGAGGCGGTGTAACAGGGTAAAATAACTCCCAACTTTAGTGTTTCAACTTCAAGATCGCGATAAAAGGTACCTGGCAGAAGAGTCACACGCTCAGGTGTGAGCGAGATAATACCCTGCATGTACCGAGTAGTGTCGAGAATAATAGACTCATTGAGTGACCCGCCCGACATACACGTACCTGCAGCTCGTACGGTGACAGAAAGTTCAGGGTGCTCGCGCTTGTGCTCCGAAACACACCGGACAATGGCTTGAATATCGGCAGCGTGTTTTGGAAACACCACCAGTGTTGGCTTCACTTCAAATAAACTCGCGTCATGGCTGTACGCGGTGAGTATCGCATCATCAAAGGCAAGGTCACCCGCAATAAGCGTTTTCAATTCTTTGGCGAGATCAGCAATAGGCATCGACATGTGCAGCGGTTACGGAATTTTATTAAACACTTTCAACTTCTCTTCAATAGCTTTTTGCATGGCGTCACGAGCACCACGGAGATATTTGTATGGAGCAATTTCATCAGGATTTTCGGTTAGCGCTTGTGTTAAACCGCTGCGGTACGCCACGCGAAGTTCGGTACTGATGTGTATCACTGAAATGCCGGCATCGATTGCTTGTACAAATTCTGTGTGGGAAATACCCGATCCACCATGGAGCACGAGCGGCACACCCGCAGCAGCACGGATACCCGCAATAATGTCGAGGTGGAGCAGCTCGCCACCCGATCGGAGCATGCCGTGGAAATTTCCAACCGACGGAGCGAGTAAATCAACACCTGTTTCTGTGACGAAACGTGCTACTTCTTCTGGTGAACTTGCGAGTGCAGTGTCTACTCCCTCAGGAATGGCGTCGAGCACTTTTGATGACTGGCCGATATAGCCAACTTCACCTTCAATAAGAGTTACGCTGCCTTTTTGACGAGCGTACGCGACACAGCGTTTTGTCAGTGCAATATTTTCTTCAAGTGACAATGCTGCACCATCAATGATAACCGAGTCACAGCCAGCGTCGATTGCTTCAACGACGCGTTCGTATGAATAGGTATGATCGGCATTTACAAACAGTGGCAACTCATATTTTTCGCGAACAAACTTTACCAGAGTGACTATTTCAAATAATCCCACGAAATCTCGCTCACCTTCTGAAATACCAATAATAACCGGAACGTGCAGCGTTTTAATAGCATTCACGACCGCCCAAAATCCTTCTAAGTTTGAAATATTAAAATGTCCGATTGCATGCTTGGCGGCTTCAGCTTGGGCAATATATTCTTTCAGATGTTGCATGCCCACATTATATCACGTGCTATACTCTCAACATTATGAAACAGTTCGATTTTGTCGCGATTGGCGACATGGTTACCGATGCCTTTATCAAACTTATTGATGCTTCAGTACACTGCACTGTCGATAACGACAGCTGCATGCTTTCGATGCGCTTTGGCGACAAAATTCCCTACGATTTCGTTGAGGAGGTCATTGCGGTAGGAAATAGTGCAAACGCCGCTGTTGCCGCTGCCCGACTCGGTCTCTCATCAGCACTCATTAGCAATGTCGGCAGTGACACCTGGGGAAAAGATATGATCACCCATCTCACCGGCGACAACGTTATCACCGACTACGTGAAGGTAAATGAGGGAATGATTTCAAACTACCACTACGTGCTCTGGTACGATGTTGACCGTACTATTTTGGTGAAACATCAAGACTACCCGTATGCCCTCCCGAGTGATCTCGAACCTCCAAAGTGCCTGTACTTGAGCTCTCTTGGCGAATCATCATTAGCATTTCACCAAGAAATTGCGGAGTATCTTGCCACGCATCCTGCAGTAAAGCTCGCCTTTCAACCGGGCACTTTTCAAATCAAACTCGGTGCAGAAAAATTGAAAAACATATACGCTCGTACTGAAGTATTTTTCTGTAACGTTGAAGAGTCCAAGCGCATCCTTGGTATTCCTGAAACAGAGAAAGTTGCTATTACTGACCTCTTGAAAAAAGTTGCATCACTTGGCCCAAAAATAGTGTGTATCACTGACGGATTTAATGGAGCCTACGCATACGACAACAACCACACGTACCGCATTGGCGTGTACCCGCACACTCCGTTTGAACGTACTGGCGCTGGCGACGCGTTTGCTGCAACTCTCACCTGCGCTCTCATTATGGGAAAAACACTCGAAGAAGCTCTCCGATGGGGGCCAGTCAACGCTATGTCGGTAACACAAAAAGTTGGTGCACAAAAAGGATTGCTCACCGTGCCTGAGATTGAAGCTCTCCTCGCACATGCGCCTGCAACATTTACCGCAACGTCCGACTTCGCTTAACCACCTTCTCAACGGCTGCAACAATACTCTTGGTACCAATACCATAGTGTTCGATAAGTTCGGCTGGAGTTCCTGACTGACCGAATGTGTCATGCACACCGATAAATTCCATTGGCACTGGATAGACTTGCGTAAGGTATTCAGCAACTGCCGATCCCATACCACCGGCGATTTGGTGTTCTTCAACGGTAACAACGGCCTTCGCTTGCTGCGCAACTTTTAAGATAATTTCTTGATCGAGTGGTTTAATCGTTGAGAGGTTTACCACAGTGACATGTACACCCCGTGCTTCAAGTTCACGCGCAGCAACAAGTGCGCCATACACAACGGCGCCGGTAGCAATAATTGCTGCAGATATTTTTGCGCCGCTATCCGGCGAATACATAATTGTTGCTTTTCCAATTTCAAACGGAGTATCGTGTGTTGTCATCACCGGCGTTTTTTCTCGAGCAAGGCGTAAATATACCGGCGCATTAATTGCCGCGGCGGCGAGTGTTGCTTTTTTTGCTTCGATGGCGTCACACGGAGATATGACAACCATGCGCGGAATAACTCGCGTTATACAAATATCCTCAATAGCTTGATGAGTCCCCCCGTCGGGACCAACAGAGACACCAGCGTGAGAACCAGCAATCTTGACATAGCGATCATTGTAACATATCGTCGTGCGAATTTGCTCCCAGTTACGGCCTGGCGAGAACATTGCGTACGAAGTAATGAATGGGATTTTCCCCATAGCAGCCATACCTGAGGCCACAGAAGCGAGATTTTGTTCTGCAACCCCCATCTGCACAAAACGGTGTGGATAGCGCTCTTTAAAGAGGTGCATCTGCGTTGACTCGGTGAGGTCGGCACAGAGTCCCACTACTCGTTCATCTTTTTCGGCAGCAGCGAGTAACCCCTCACCGAAGCCTTTGCGGATAGGAATCATTTCGACGTTTTTGTCGTAGAGTTTTTGGTTGAGAGTTTTGTTGAGCATACTATTGATGTTCACTTATTATCTTCCCTCCCAACGTCCGCAGCTCATTCAAGGCCATCGCGGCTTCTTCCTTATTCGGCGGTTTGCCGTGCCATTCATACTTCCGTTCAAACGCGTGCACACCTTTTCCCGGAATAGTGCGGGCAATAATCATTGACGGTTTTTCAAATACTGCTTTTGCGCGATTGACCGCATCGACAATTTCTTCAAAATTGTGACCATCGATTTCTTGCACGTGCCAGTTCCAGGCTTCCCACTTTGCACCGAGCGGTTCGAGCGGCATGATGTCTTCGGTGAAACCATCGATTTGAATATTGTTTCGATCAATGAAGCCGATGAGATTATGCAATCGATTTTTTCCGGCAAGCATGCCCGCTTCCCAAATTTGACCGCTCTCCTGTTCACCGTCGCTCATGAGGCAGTAGGTGTATCGATCGCTCGAATTGCCGTTATCAATTTTGTCGGCGAGAGCCATACCAACCGCCTGCGACAATCCCGATGCAAGCGGGCCAGAACTGGTTTCAAGCATTGGCAAAAATTCGCGGTGTGGATGACCCTGTAATCGTGAACCAAATTTTCGCAACGTAAGTAACTCTTTCACCGGAAAGTATCCCGCATGCGCAAAGGTTGCGTAGAGCACTGGGCAAATGTGGCCATTTGAGAGCACAACGCGATCGCGCTCTGGCCAATCGGGTTTTTTGGGATCGTGTTTGAGAATATGAAAATAGAGCGCGGTGAACACATCCGTCATACCGAGCGGACCAGCGGTGTGACCCGACCCCGCAGCAAGCAACATTTCAATAATCGATTGACGAATGTTATTTGCCGTTATTGCAAGTGCATTCTCGTTGAAGGAACGCGATTGAGATACAGAGCTCATATCATCTCATTGTATCGCGAAGCATCAATTTTGAATACAGAACATAACTGCTACACATTCTCAAGTCGGTGGATCGCCTCAACAGGACTTTCTCCATCAAATACAAACGATCCGGATACCAAAATGTCTGCTCCAGCTTCAATGAGGAGCGGTGCAGTATCAATAGTTACTGCCCCATCAACACTAATCGGCAATTCAGGATCAGCAACACGGAGAGCCTTAATACGCTCAAGTACCCGCCGATCAAACGGTTGACCTTGAAAACCAATTTTTGCAATACCCATGCACTGCACACAGTCGATACTCTTGAGATACGGCAAAATGGTATCGAGCGGCGTATCGTTGCCAATTGCCAACCCTACTTCAACAAATTCGCTCGCCAAGGCGAGAAAACTTTTCATATCAGTAATGCTCTCAATATGTGCAATGACTCGTTTTGCACCAGCAGTAATCCACGTTTGAGCTTCACGTTCCGGATTCGCAACCATCAAATCAACTTCGTAATCGAGCTCTTCCCACATCGGCAAGGCCTGCTCTTCGCGGAGAATAGCATCAAAAAAATCGTCGTGGCGATTGTACGGCCAGGTGCGAACGGCAACAAACTTTCCATCCATGACATCAATTTGGACAGTATCAACAGAACCAACCACTTTTTGGCAGTGTTCCTCAAGATCGTGTAAGGTTTTCGGCATAATTGCCGGAATTATTTCGGCCATAGATTTTTGACTATACCACGGAGAAACTGCGAAAAGGTCTCATGCTCAAGTGCATCAATATGCATGATGCGGCGGCGATGACGCTCGGCCAAATGGTAGTTGTGGGTGAGCCACTTTTTTACCACACGCTGCGCCTGCTCTGTCGAAAGAAACCGTGCACCGAGTGAGAGTACGTTTGCGTCGTTATGTTCACGGCTGAGGGTGATAATCGATTCGTGCTGTTCGGTACCTCCGTAGTACACTGCTGCCCGCACGTGTCGAAATTTATTTGCCACAATCGCCTCACCCTGACCCGATCCACCAATCACAATACCTAATGACTTTTGTGAATCAGTCGACACCGAACGCGCTGCCTTAGCAATCCAAAAGGGATAATCATCTTCGGGATTTAATTCGTGAGCACCGCAATCGTATACCTCAAAACCGAGTGACTGCACATACGGCAGCAATGCTTGCTTGAGCGCAAATCCTGCATGATCTGCAGCGAAGTAGATCGTCATGTACCTATTGTACTAAAAATATGAAAGTTATTCACACTCAACACTGGATAGTACTGAGAGGATGGTAAAATTTTACTATCAGCGACAATGCAACCACCAACGCTCTATCATGAAGAACGGCCATGGGGGGAGTTTGTAGAGTTGGCTCGAAACACCCCAGTAACGGTCAAAATAATTACGGTTCACTCAGGTGAAGCGTTAAGTTTGCAGCAGCATGCGAAACGCGATGAATTGTGGCGAGTGCTTTCTGGTAATGGCACAATCACGAGCGGTACCGAGCAGGTACCAGCGGTCATCGGTAGCATGCATTTTATTCCCCGATCATCTCTCCACCGCCTAGAGGCAGGTTCGGAACCACTGGTTGTTCTTGAGATAGCCTACGGCACATTTGACGATACAGATATTATTCGTCTTGAAGATCGTTATGGTCGAGTATAATATCAATTTTTTCGGTACTGTCCTGTTGGTTTTAATGGTGTGCGTCATTACTGGAGTATGGTATAGCCTGCTGTACACTCATGGTCAGATAACGCGCAAAAAAAAATCGGATCGAAAAAGCCCGTTGCAGCGCCACGATCATAACCCAATTATTTCTCCGCATCCTTATAATGACTGGGAGGCGGCGGGCACATTTAACCCTGCAACGTACGTTGACGACGCGGGTCAGATTCATTTGTTATACCGCGCTGTTGGCAACGACGGTATTTCACGCATCGGCTATGCTGTTAGTGAAAACGGTATTGAATTTGACCGCTTACCGTATGCTGTTTTCACCATGCTCTGTCCACGCAAGCACGACCTGTCGGATATTAATAAAAAATACGACCCGGTGATGTATCCATCTGGCGGTAGTTGGGGTGGTTGTGAAGATCCGCGCATTGTGCGAATTGAAGGAAAGCTCTATGTGACATTTAATACCTTTGACGGGTGGGACTTTATTCGTATTGGCGCTATTTCAATTAGTGAAGCAGACTTTCTTAACAAACGCTGGAAATGGAGTACACCACTGCTACTATCACCACCCGGTGAGGTGCACAAAAATTGGGTGCTCTTTCCGGAAAAAATGAACGGAAAATTTGCTATTTTGCATAGTATTTCGCCAGAGGTTCAAATTGACTACGTAGACAGCCTCGAACAACTTGCTTACGGTTTGAAAAAAATTAAAAGTATCCACGGACAAAAAAAGCGAGTTGGCTGGGACAACCGGGTTCGTGGTGCTGGACCACCACCAATTAAAACCGCCTACGGCTGGTTAGTTCTCTACCACGCTATAAGCGACGATGAGCCAGATAAGTACAAATTGGGCGCGCTGCTGCTCGATCTTGATAACCCAACTCAGGTAATCGCTCGCTGTGATAAACCGCTCCTCACACCCGATCATTGGTATGAAAACGAATGGAAACCAGGGATCGTATACGCAACAGGTGCTGTTGTGAAAGACGATATCCTTTCAGTGTATTACGGTGGTGGAGACAAACACGTCTGCAGCGCGCACACACCACTTGTTAATCTTTTTGGTTGGTTGCAAACCCAACCTAACGTACAATAGATATATGTTCACTGTTACTCGCGTCGAGCATAACCCAATTTTATCACCGCTTAAAGAGCATCCATGGGAAGCAGCGGCAGCATTTAATGGCTGTCCGATTGTTCACAAGCGAAAAACTTACCTTTTTTACCGAACACTATCAGAGCCGCAGCTCTTGAAATCACCCCACATTCGCATGTCATCAATTGGTAAGGCAATATCAACTGACAACGAACACTACACCGACCGAACAGTCTTTATTTCACCCGATCACGATTTTGATCAATTTGGCTGTGAAGATCCTCGAGTAACAAAGCTCGGTGATACGTTTTATATTTTTTATACTGCCCTTGGATCATTTCCATTTACCTCAGACAGCATTCGAGTAGCAGTAGCAAGAAGTCGTGACCTTGAAACCGTAGACGACAAACACTTAGTCACGCCATTCAATGCTAAGGCAATGACAATGTTTCCGGAAAAAATTAATGGGAAAATCAGCACACTTCTTACCATTAGCACCGAACACCCTCCATCCGAAATTTGCTACGCTGAATTTAATACACCTGAAGAAATGTGGTCGTCTGAGTATTGGCAGCGGTGGCACGAAAATCTCGATGCTCACAAAATTCAGATTCGCCGTCAACATGACGATCAGATCGAGCTCGGCACACCGCCAATCAAAACCGATGCAGGATGGTTAGTGTTATATGCCCACATTCAAAAATACGGTTCTGGAAACCCAGTGTTCGGCATTGAAGCAATGCTGCTTGATCTTAAAAATCCTCGGCAGGTAGTGGGTCGCACCAAGGGACCGTTTATGGTTCCCGACAGTTATTACGAACACGCTGGCCATGCAGCTCAAGTCGTTTTTCCAACAGGCGCTCTAGTACGCGGCAAAACACTTGAGTTACACTACGGCGCTGCCGATACTCATTGTGCTATTGCCACTATTCCACTCGATAACCTCATTAAGAGCATGACTGACTCTCGTCACTCATACATTAAGAGGTTTCCGGGCAATCCAATAATTGTTCCGCGCGACGGTGTAGCCTGGGAAGCTGGTGGAACCCTTAACCCAGCAGCCATAGACCTTGATGGATCCGTGCACATATTGTATCGAGCTGTATCAGATAAAAATATTTCTACTATCGGCTACGCTCGCTCACAGGATGGTTTCTCTATTGATGAACGAAGTGACATGCCAATGTATGCACCACGCACCGAATTTGAAAAAAATGGCTGCGAGGATGCGCGTATTGTGCAGATCGAAAAACATCTGTACATGACCTACACCGCCTACGATGGTATTACACCCCGGGTAGCTATTAGTTCTATTTCTGTTGCTGATTTTTTGAAGCACCGCTGGGATCAGTGGTCACTGCCAGAAGTTATTACTCCCCCTGCTATAGGCAATAAAGACGCTGCAGTGTTGCCCGAGAAAATCAATGGTAAATATATGTTGTTCCACAGAGTTGGTGAGAGTATTTGCGCTGATTTTGTTGCTACCCTCGATTTTTCGGTAGAAAAAATTAAAGAATGCATAGAAATCCTCGGGCCACGGCATGGTATGTGGGATGGAGGAAAAGTTGGCCTAGCCGCACCACCGATTAAAACAAAAGCTGGCTGGTTGCTCCTCTATCACGGCGTGTCGTCGAGTACGACATACCGTGTTGGTGCAGCATTGCTCGACCTTGAAAATCCAACGGTGATAAAAGCCCGAACAGCGGTACCTATTTTTGAACCTGAAGAAGAGTACGAACATAAGGGTGTTGTACCAAATGTCGTATTTCCTTGTGGTTTGACGGTTCGTGGACGAACACTCTATATGTATTACGGTGCTGCTGATAGCGTTGTTGCGGTTGCCACTGTTTCACTGGCTGCTGTTTTGCAAATGCTCGAAACATGACACCTGCGCAACAACTCATTATATTCGATCTCGACGGTACGTTATCGCCAAGTAAATCCAATATGTCAGCCAGCATGGGTGGATTACTTGCAGAGCTCCTCACTGTAAAAAAAGTAGCGGTGATATCGGGTGGAAGTTTTGCGCAATTCGAAAAACAATTTTTACCGTCATTGCCACAGAGTGCAGGCTGTATTGATAATCTATACCTACTCCCAACCTCAGGCACTCGTTTGTATGTCTGCCAAAACAGTGCAGGTGGTTGGCAGGAACTATATGCCGAAAACCTGTCGCCGGCAGAAAAAAAAACGATTACCACTTCCCTAACCCAAGCCTTAGACAACGCTCAATACGAAAAACCAGCAATGATCTATGGCAAACTAATTGAGGACCGTGGTTCGCAAATAACATTCTCAGCACTTGGTCAAGAAGCACCGGGTGAACTAAAAAAGACGTGGGACCCTGACCATCGAAAGCGCCTGCGTATTGTTGAAGAGTTAGAAAAGATGGCTGATATCCGAGAGCACTTTACTATCCAAATTGGCGGCGCCACTTCAATCGACATTACTCGCCAAGGTATTAATAAAAGCTACGGGGTTCGTAAGTTGAGCGAATACCTTACCATTGGCTTCAACGATATGGTGTTTGTTGGTGACGCGCTGTATGAAGGTGGTAACGATTACCCGGTAACGGCGTTGGGTATTGAGTGTATTAGCGTAAGCGGGCCAGAGGAAACAGCTGTAGAGATACAGGAACTAATTAACAAATGAGCGGGCGTATAAAAAGAAAGCGTTGTTGATTAATGTATGTGTGTACCCTATTTCATTACCATACCATGTTAGTCCCTTTGGCGTTTGTATCACAATTTAAAGAAAAAGCTCCGCTACTTAGTAGTTTACCAAGACTAAAATATATAGCACTTACCTCACTTTTAGTATCTTGAAAAATGAGTGACAATTGCCAGCATCTTTTCCTGCTTGAATATTTTTCTGAAATTCAATAATCACAGGATCGGATTTGCTGGAATTTTTAATCTTAATTGCACCCTGCGAATCTGTTTCGCTTAAATTCAAATGAATAACCAGATTACCATCTGTGTTAATTTGATTGACGGTATTACCTTCGTTAACCATATTTTTGAAATAAGTAACAAGACGTGAATCACCATCTGTCACAACAAACGAGTCACAGACTTTAATTTCATTATAAAAGTTCTGAGTTATATTTGTATAATACCCTTTGAATTCAGATTTATTTTCTGAGTCCTCGTTAATTTCACCAATACTTGTACTCAGTTGCGCATTAGAAGTGGTGTCGGTTTGCTTATCAATAACTGCTGTAATTGTTGTATTTAGTTCTGCTTTTTTCTCACTTTTATTATAGACATAGACTCCTCCCCCAATCGCCAACACTGCAATAATCGCTATTACCCATGGAACAGTGGGACCTTTTTGTGAATTTTTCACGAATTTTTATAAATTAATAATTTATTTTATTGATGAACCGCTCTTCACCACATGCTCCACCAAGGTATGCGTATATCCCATTTCATTGTCATACCACGCCAACACTTTGACCAAATTTCCATCAACAACACGAGTGAATGCGAGATCTGCGATAGATGCATGTGCGTTACCAACGATATCTGAAGACACGAGGGGCTCAGTGGTAACCGTAAACGATTTTTTCCAACGATCTTCGCCAGCAGCTGTGGTGAGGATAGTGTTCACCTCTGCAACAGTGGTATTTCGCTTTGCAATAAATGTAACGTCGACGATAGAACCAACGACTACTGGCACACGGAGTGAGATACCGTCAAATTTTCCGTTGAGCTCTGGTAGTGCTTGGGTAACTGCAATAGCTGCACCGGTTGATGACGGCACAATATTTTGGGCAGCAGCACGACCTTCACGCATATCTTTTTTATTCGGACCATCGACAATTCCCTGACTAGCTGTGTAGCCGTGTACGGTACTGAGTACTGCTTTTTCAATACCGATTGTTTCGTTCAAAATAGCTATGAGCGGTGAGCCAGCGTTTGTCGTGCACGATGCGTTTGACGTGATATCGCACGTAGCGATTTTGTCGTCGTTAATGCCCATCAGTACCGTTGCGCCTGCAATCCCCGCAGGTGCGTCACCCTTTACTGGTCCGGTGATAACCACCTTTCGCGCACCAGCAGTGATGTGTGCATTGGCCTTTGCATAGTCGGTAAACAAACCGGTTGATTCGACAACAACGTCAATATCGAGCTCTTTCCACGGGAGCGCAGCTGGATCTTTTTCAGAAATATACTGAACACTGTCCGGAGCACCATCGGTATCGGTAATAGTGAGCGTTTTTTTATCAGTCCCAACAGCGACAGAAAACGGGCTGATACCATAGGCAGTATCGTACTTAAGCAAGTAGGCAATATTTTCGATTGATGCCAGGTCGTTCATAGCAACAACATCGATATGAGGATTCTGTCGGGCAACTTTGTAAAATGCTCGTCCGATACGACCAGCTCCGTTAATGGCAACTCTGATTTTTTTCATAGTTAAACCAGTATACCAAAGGTACCGCTTTTTTACCGCTTTTTTATATCTATTTTTTATCGCCTAGTTCTGATGGAGTATTCCCTCCCGCCTGCGGATTTACCTCATAGTTTGTGTTCTGTGATTCAAAGAAGTTTACCAGCTCAAACACATCGGTGGCAGTACTCATCCACTTTGCTGGGTTGGTCACCTTGTAGTGCGCTTCAAGGCCAAGTTCTTCAAGGCGGCGGTCAGCAACATACTTCACGTATTGGTTCACATAATCGGCATTCAAGCCGAGGATGCCGTTCGGAAATAAATCTTTGTTGTAGGCAACTTCAAGGTTCACTCCTTCAACGACGATATCGCGAATTTCTGTAGCAAAATCTGCAGTGAGGAGTGCTTGGTTTTCCTCCAAAATGTTTTGAATGAGGTTCATGCCAAACTTAAGATGCAAACTTTCATCGCGCAGCACCCAGTTGATCATCGAACCGAAGTTGCGGAGCAAATTTCGCTGGCGGAATGACAGGGCCACCATAAAGCCGGAGTAGAACCACACACCTTCCATCACAATGTTTGTAGCAACGAGGTTACGGATGAAGTCCATCTTTCCTTCTACCGTTTCGATATCAAGCGTGTCTTCAGTCATACGCCGCATGTACTTGTTAATGTACTCTTCTTTCGCAATCATCGACTGGGTATTTTCGTGAATGCTAAATACTTCGGTGCGATCGAAGGGAAATGTTTGAAGTACGTACTCAAATGCCACACAGTGGTTTGCCTCTTCCCACATTTGCTTTGCTAAGTACAGGTGCAACTCTGGCGCTTTGATAAACGGGTAAATACCAAGAGCAATTGATCGGTTCACAATCAGTTCGGCAGGATTAAAGAACGACATCAAAAACTTTACCGCGTGCTGCTCGTCGGGGGTCATCTTTTGAATGTCCATCACATCTTCCTTGAGGGCGATTTCGTGTGGGAACCACGTATTGCGAACTGCCTGTTCGTAGAGCTGATATGCCCACGGGTATCGGAGCGGGTGCAGTGTCATGTCGTCTGGCGACGCTTTTCCAATGATATTTTTAGTTCGAGACATAGAGGTAAGTTGATTTCTTATTAACGGTCTAACGGTTGGACACAAATAACACGTGTTCTTTTAGAGATTTGCGGAGTGCGACGGCACGAGCAGAAGCGAACATTTCAGCAGAAATGTATCGCAGTCTCTAAAAGAGCATATGTTATTTGTGTCTACTTTACTGACAACTATCGCACTGCGAACGTTCTGCAGGGTCAACTGGACACACTTTCGGCTTGCCTGAAGCCGAGGATACCGACACCGCTACTGTCTCCTGGACAACAACGTTGGTTGGCACCGCCTCCAATGACGCAACTGGAACAGAATGTACCACTGGAGCTAGTGTGGGCGCAACGGGCATAATTGGCGTAAGTACATGTTGGAGAGGAGCTTCAGCGAATGTGCGTGGCGCATTGGCAACTGCAGTAGCTACAGAAGAAAATCCTTTTTTGCCGAGTTGCTCTGCTTTGTTTACCTTTGTCGTGCTCTGCTCTGCAGTATGACGAGGTTTCATGTGCAGATAGTAGGTTGTTTTAACACCCTTTTCCCACGCAGTGGTATAAATTTTCATGATTTCGTCGGTGTCGCGAACATCGAGGTACATGTTTCGTGACAAGCCTTGGTCTACCCATTTTTGAGCACGGGCCGCAACTTCGACATAGGCGTACGGCGATGTAGTGAATGATGTTTTATAAATATCGCGAATGTGTGGAGGAATTTCTTCGAGGTGCGCAATATCACCTTGGCTTTCAATAATTTTTCCGCGGACTTTTTCCCAGATGCCGAGGTTTTTTAAATCTTTAACCAAGTTATGGTTAATGTCCATGTATTTTCCTGACATTTTGTTTCGAGAAAAAACTTGGGCAAATCGAGCGTCGATGCCTGGAGTTGTTCCTGCAAGCAATCCAATGTTTGCATTCGGTGCTACCGCCATCACGGTTGCATTGCGAATTCCCTCTCTTACTTTTGCTCGAAGGAGATCCCAGTTAAGGCCGCGGTGTTTACTCTCTTTATCAACGGTAAGGGCTATGCCGCGGTTTTCCTCGAGTGTTTTGAGCGTATCAATAGGCACATGACCTTTTGACCATTCTGATCCTTTGAAGTGCGTATAGCTTCCGCGCTCCTTTGCAAGATTTGCGCTTTCATCAATTGCCATATAGCTAATGAATTCAAAAATGCGATCGGCAAAATCCCACGCGTGCGGTGTGTCGTATGCCATGCCGAGCTGTTCAATAACATCAGCGAAGCCCATCACACCAAGCCCGACAGCGCGGTTTTCTTTATCAGCTTTTATTGCTTCGGGTACCGGCAACACGTTAATGTCGATGAGGTTGTCGAGTTGGCGAATTGCGAGACGAACACTTTCCTCAAGGCGACCCCAATTTACTTCTTTATTCTTTACGTGTGTTGCGAGGTTGAGCGACGCAAGGTTACAGACCGCGATGTTATCTTTGTCCTGTGGTAGGCAAATTTCGGTACACAGGTTTGACATGTGAATGGTGCCGGTATTGTTGTTGAGTGCACGGAGGTTGATTGGATCTTTCCACGTCAGCCACGGGTGCGATGTTGCCTGCAGCGACACTAGAATTTGACGGAGCTGTTCACTTGCAGGTACCTTTTTAACCATTTTGAGCTTCCCTTGCTCTGCCATCTCTACGTATTCAGCGTAGCGCTTACTAAATGCAGCACCGTAGAGTTCGACAAGATCGGGTGTTTCTTTTGGATCAAACATGTACCAGTCTTGATTGTTGCGGACGCGCTTCATAAACTCGTCAGACATGTACACTGCCGTGTTTGCCGTACGCATACGCATGTAGTCATCGCCGGCATTATGCTTCCAATCAACAAATTCTGGGAAATCGATGTGCCAGTTCTCCATGTAGAACGTCAGTGCTCCTTTTTTCTTTCCGCCGCGCTGGACTGCACGGACAGCGGTATCCATAATTTTTGCAAATGGTGTTGGGCCAGATGATGGCGTGTTTGTTGATGATAAGAGCGATCCAGCGGCACGGAGCTTTGTGAGAGAGCACCCAATGCCACCTGATGCCTTTGAGAGCAGGAGCACATCGGAGACTGATTTTGCAATGTGCACCATCGTGTCTTCAACTTGCATCAAGAAACAGTTGGATACTGATGGCTTGACTGTACCTGCATGCATGTTTGTTGAACCCCCTGCAAGATACTCGTGCCGAGACATTTTGTTATAAAACTTTATTGCCCACTCAGTTGGGTTATCTTCATTAAACGAAAGCCCCATAGCAACACGCATGAAGAAGAACTGCGGCGTTTCCAAAGATTTTTGGTTCTTCCCTTTAATTGCGTAGCGGTCGAGCAAGCCCGAGAGACCAGCATACTGGAACAAATCGTCACGATCGATACGGAGCATTTGTGATAATCGCTGCAAATCGAACTTTTCAGCCATGCGCGGGTCGAGGTGTTTGTCGGCTACCGCTGACTTAATATACTTAATGAACACTTCACGGTGACGCTTCTCAAGTTCCTTGTCGTCGTTGTCGTATTCGCCGACCACTCGCTTATACACAGTCTTTACCAGCAATCGGGTGGCTACTTTGTCGTACTCAATATCGTTTTGAATGTTTTGAACAGCAGCATTGATGGTTGCCATGTCGAGATCTTCCGAACTAATACCATCGTAGAGCGTTAGTTGTGTTTCGGTTGCAATTTGAGTAACCATCGAGACCGGGTCAGTGAGTCCTTTGCATGCTCGTTCGATCGATCGATTAATTTTGTCTGCATTGAATACCTCCTTCACACCATCACGCTTCGTAACAACGATGTTCAAAGTCATAGTTGTCATATTCTATCGTATTCGATGATAAAAAATTGGGGAAAACTTTATAAATCGAGCACAAGCACACAGATTTTTTTCGGTGTAAACCTATGCCCCACCACGCGCCCTAACGATGCACACTTTTAGTTGGTTTCTGTAGTAAAAACGAGCGAGCTTCCAACACCGAATTGAGCAGTCTTGATTGTTCCTGCAGGAAGTTCGAGTACGTAGCGTGAAAGTGCTGGTGGGACATACACCCGCGGATAGGATTCTGGTGGGACATTCTCCTCACTATGCACAACGCGGAACTCTTGATCGAGCCACACAATATCAATAGCAAAACGCATGTCCTTCATCCAAATTCCCCAGGCGTAATCATATGGAAATGCGAATAAGAGACCGTGTCCCGTCGGAAGTTCGAGTCGGCCCGACAATCCGCGGGTTCGTTCTGCTTCAGTTCGAGCGTATTCAAGGATGATGCGGCTATTCCCTAGTTGGGCAGACGACGCAGACTCACTAGGTACTTGTGGAGACACAGTAACAGAAGCTGTGGTAGGTTCTGGCACTGCGTATTGTGACCACACCGCAAGAGAAACACCAGCAAGTGCAACAATAAGAGCTGTCACTAAAAAAACAGAACCTTGGGTATACGCCTGGTGTGCCCATCCAACTGTTTCAGCAAGACCTGCCTTTAAAGTAACCTGCGGTGTATACCCAAGAACACGAGTACTTTTTGAAATATCTGCGCACGAGTCTTTAATATCTCCGAGACGAGCCGGGCGAAGCTCAAGATCGATAGTGCTTCCGGTAGATTCTTCAATGAGTTCCTTAATAGTCATGAGCGATACAGCGCTGCCAGTACCAACATTAAATGCTTCTCCATTCAATTTCTCTGGTACCTGCAGTGCGCACATATTGGCATGGATAATGTTGTCGATGTAACAGAAATCACGGGTTTGTGAACCGTCGCCTTCGAGAAATGGTTTTTTGCCACCGGGAGCATGCAGCGCACCCAACCATGCAGCAACAACCGTAGCATACCCAGACTCTGGGTATTGGCCGGGTCCAAACGCATTAAAATACCTCAAGCTGCCCGTATCAAGTCCGTAGAGCGAACTAAACAGCTTGCAGTACACTTCGCCACTATATTTTTGAAAACCATACGGAGACAGCGGCTGTGCCGGCGAGTCTTCAGTTGTGGGCACCTGTTCGGTATTTCCATATATTGCCGCTGATGAAGAATAGATAAATCGCTTCACTCCGGCATCACGCGACGCTTCGAGTAACGCAATTGTTCCGCCGGTGTTTATCTGCCCTGTTTCAAACGGATGTTCGGTGCAATACGATACCTTTGGAATAGCGGCGAAATGAAACACATATTCAGGTTTATGTTTCTGCATGAGCGACTGCATGAGAGCAGCATCAGCAATCGAACCTTCAACAAACGTAACAGCCGGATGTACGGCGTCGCGCCGACCAGTTGAAAAATTGTCGATGCCGAGTATGCGCGTCTCAGGAAAAACACTCTGAAATTTTTTAACAAAGTTACTCCCAATGAAGCCAGCACAACCCGTAACCATAATGACAGATGGGTGCATAGCTTCAGTATAGCAAGCGATACTCTATTTTCGACGACGAGCCTCGTGTACCAGCACAACAAGTCCCGCAATAGCTAAGGTCATATTTTTAATCACAAACTCCCCTTCAAATGAGAGCACAGGAACATACGGATCAAACATGAGATTCCAACCAAAGATAAACGTAGAGAACGTGCCGAGCAAATGGAGCACAACAATTGTATGCGTAAACAGGAGCGCTCGATTGAGTACGAGCAGTAATCCAATGAGTACCTCAACAACACCGAGAATAACCAGTCCATATCCCTCTGCAAGAAATGGCATTGCAGAATTAGTAATCAAATCGAATACCGGATTAAATCCTAACACCTTAAGTGCACCGAACCACACAAAAATGAGCGCCAACGTGAAACGGAGTGTTGTCACGAGCAGATGTTCGTACTTAACAGAAAAAAATGTTCGAGCAAACTGCGGGTACATATAATAGATACAGTGTACCAAACTTACACGTTCAAATCACGGAGTGCTTTGATGCGAGCAGCAAGTGGTGGGTGCGTCATAAACAGTGAGTTGATTGCCCCACCGCGACCAAAGGGATTAGCGATAAAGAGATGTGCAGTTGCGTGGCTTGCACGCGCCAGTGGCGTCTGCGCACTTGCCGTAGTGATTTTTTCAAGTGCTCGCGCCAATCCTTCAGGATATCGAGTAAGGAGGGCGCCGCTCGCATCAGCCAAAAACTCGCGGCGCCGTGAGATTGCGAGCTGGATAACCACCGCTGCAATCGGCGCTAACACTGCAGAAACAATTGCTACAACAGCCAGTATCGCATTGCCATGCTTGTTATCGCCTCCCCGTCCCCAAAAACCGATGCGGAGAAAAAAGTCAGACAAGAGAGTAACAATGCCCACTAACACAACGACCACGGTTGAGAGCAGAATGTCTCGGTTACCAATATGTGACAATTCGTGCGCAAGAACACCTTCAAGTTCGCTTTTGTCGAGAATGGTGAGTAGCCCAGTGGTTACTGCTATTGCTGCGTGTTCTTTATTGCGTCCGGTCGCAAACGCGTTCGGACTTGGGTCAGCAATAACAAATACTTTTGGCATTGGCAGTCCGGCAGTGATCGCTAAATTTTCAACAGAATTATACAAATCAGGATGCGATTCATTGGTGACCGGTTTTGCTTTGTACAGGCTGAGTACAATTTTGTCTGAAAACCAGTAGCTGGTGATATTCATGACAATGCTGAACACAACTGCAATGAGTAGAATTTCAGGCGAATTGTAGACAGTGCTAAAGAGCCATCCAAGTCCAATGATAGCCACCAAGAACAGCCCCATCAGGAGCCACGTTTTTTGTATATTGGTATTTTGGTGTGTGTAGAGTGTTGCCATCAAAAATAGTCTTTAAAACTTGACTTCTACCGGGTTGCGTGCTGCCTGTTCATCCTCTGCAAGTTCGAAGAACGCCATTTTTTCGAATCCGAATGATTTTGCAATAATGTTGCTCGGAAATGCCTCGATCATAGTAGTGAGGTCGCGCACGTTACCATTGTAGAAGCGGCGTGCAGCTTGAATTTTGTTTTCTGTGTCTGAGAGTTCGCGCTGGAGTTCGAGGAAATTTTGGTTTGCCTTCAAATCAGGGTAGGCCTCAGCGAGCGCGAAAATAGTTTTGAGCGTTCCCGATAGTTCACCTTCTGCTTGTGCCTTGTCTGTAGGGCCACTTGCGGTCATTGCTTTTGTACGAGCGACAGTCACTTTTTCAAAGACTGTTGATTCGTGAGTTGCGTACCCCTTTACGGTATTTACCAAGTTTGGAATGAGATCGTAGCGGCGCTTGAGCTGCACATCAATGTCTGCCCACGCTTCTTTCGCACGATTAACAATCGTTACGAGACGATTAAAAGAGAATGCAACCCATGCTGCCAAAATAACGAGAACACCGATCAATATCAAGGGTAACGACATATAAGGACACTATTAAGAATAATGTATAGGTAGTATACCATAATTCAGTGGATATTTTGAGATAAAATAATTATGAAAAAAACCTAAAACGGCCTTGATTCTGAGGATTTCTCAATCACCATCTGCACGGTATACTTTCTGATATGCGAATATTACTTGTTGAAGATGACGAAGACATTCGGTACTCACTCCGACTTGCTCTTGAAGCCGAGCACTACTGCGTCGACACCGCTGCCGATGGTACACAAGGTATACAGCTCGGAAAAATGAATCCCTACGATCTTATTATTCTCGACAACATGCTGCCAAAGCGCTGCGGTATAGAGGTGTGTCAGGAACTTCGTGAACACCGGTACTTTATGCCTATTCTCATACTTTCAGCACGAAGTGAGGTACTGCAAAAAATTGACCTACTCAACGCTGGTGCAGATGACTACCTCACAAAACCATTCTCTGTAAACGAACTCATCGCTCGCATGCGAGCATTACTCCGCCGACCGCCAGCAATACAAGAGCGAATACTTTCTATCAGCGATTTGGTGCTTGATAAAAATCGCTACGTCGCAACACGCAACGGCGTCGACATTTATTTGACCCGAAAAGAGTTCGCACTACTTGAGTATCTATTGACTCACCGCGGTCACGTATTGTCTCGCAGTAGTATTATGGAACATGTGTGGGATATGAATTCCGATCCATTTTCAAATACCATTGAGGCACACATTCGTAACTTGCGCCGTAAAATTGAGAGCAAACACGCCCTCAAACTCATCCATACTATCCCTGGCCGCGGGTACAAAATTGATATTTTATCTTAGTTTTAACTTTTATTTACGATACGTTAAGTGCCTATGTGACAAGCTAGCAGTGGTCGACCAGCTTTAGTACCATAACGATATAGCACCAATGAGCATCCATTCACCGTAACATCCTATTTATATGAAACGCGCCAACAGTCCGAGCGTGGATTGGTCATTACCCGCCGCAACCACACCCACGCGGCGGCCTGTTGGCGTTCTGCAAAAACTGTACGCTGCGCTTATCGATCCACGTACTTCCTCGTTTGCCACAAAAACCGCAGAGCGCACTCTCAATATCTCCCTGCTTGTTGTTGGTATCGCTACCACCCTCGCTGCTGGCGCTGTTATCTACGGCAACAACACTGAAGTCGTCACTGTCGTAAGCTCTATCGTACCTGCCCTGTTTTGGCTTCTCTTGTTTCTCTCTCGTTCAGGATATGTACGCGATGCATATATCGCTTTTTTTATACTATTACTTACAAGTGGTTTAGCAGGAACTTTTGTTTGGGGCGCACTATCTCTCATCACCCTTGGCATCGTGCTCACCTTTGTACTCAGTCTGTCTGTCTACCAGTATCGCGCTGCACTGAAACAAACACTTGCCCGTGTTGAAACAGCCGAACAGGAACGAAGCCAGCTCGAAGCCCGCATTGAGGATCGCACTCAGTCTCTTAAAGACGTCCAAATTGAACACGTCGCAAACATGCAACGCTTGGTTGAGTTTGGCAGATTGGCGAGCGGCATTTTTCACGATCTTATGAGTCCCCTTACCGCAGTACTGCTCAATATCGACAACATCAACACCACACACGAAACTGCCGATCGGGTGCGCATCATTCAACGTTCGAGTCGGCGCATGGAAAGCTTACTTCTTAGTGTCCAAAAACAACTTAAGACACAGCACGAGGAACACTGGTTCAGTCCCACACGCGAGGTAACTGATGTACTCGACATTCTCGGACACAAAGCGCGAGCAACGAGTGTCACTGTCACCATCAAAAGCGACCCAACACTTGAGATACTCAACACCTCACTTCAGTTTTATCAAATTATTCTTAATCTCCTTTCAAATGCAATCGACGCCTGCAGCGAAAGCGAACAACGCAGCGTTGCTATCGACATCGCCTACACGCCAGATCCTTCAAAAATTCGCATCGCAGTTACCGACACGGGCTCGGGCATTCTTCCTTCTGCTGCCGAACATCTTTTTGAACCATTCTTTACCACCAAAGACGCCGCCTCGGGTACTGGTCTCGGCTTAGCAACCACCAAACACATTGTTGAGAACGAACTGCACGGCAGTATGTGGGCAACGAGTGTTCCGGGGCACGGCACCACCTTCGCGGTCAGTATTCCCCTCGACCCTTCACGAGTTCGAAAAAACCAGTAGAGTGAAGGAATGAGCACAATCCTTGCTATCGAAACGAGCTGCGATGAAACCGCAGCTGCACTTGTTGCTGCATCGGGAACACCCGCACACCCGACATTCAAAAACATCGCTAGTGCTGTTCACTCACAAGTTGCTATTCATGCAGCGTACGGCGGTGTCTTTCCGGCACTGGCAAAACGCGAGCACGCCCTTAACATAGTGTCTGTACTTGAAAAAACAGTTACTGACGCGGATATACAGAAAGAATTGCCCGCGCTCCCGTTACCCGATGACATCAAAAAAAATATTACCGCCCTACTGACCCGCGAAACCGGCCTTGCCGAAACACTCATCGTCTTTGCAGAATCATATCGACCGACCAATATTAATTACATTGCTGTCACCCAAGGTCCCGGCCTCGAACCCGCACTGTGGGTTGGTATTAATGCAGCACGAGCACTGAGCATTGCATGGAACATTCCGCTCATTCCGGTGAATCACATGGAGGGTCACGTTATCTCGCCACTCATGTCATTGGTACCAAGCGATGCAACAGCGCCCACAGTCGCCTTTCCCGCACTGGCGCTCATCGCAAGCGGTGGCCACACCGAACTACTCACTGTGAATGCGTGGGGATCGTACACACTCCTCGGCGAAACACGCGACGATGCTGTTGGTGAATCGTTCGACAAAGTTGCCCGCATGCTCAATCTACCCTACCCCGGCGGACCAGAAATTTCAAAACTGGCGGCGCAACACCGCGCAACGTTTCCAACATGGAGCACCGCTGACAGCGATTTCATTGCGTTCCCGCGGCCGATGCTCCACTCGCCCGACTACCACTTTTCATTTTCTGGCATTAAAACGTCAGTGCTCTACTATCTGCGCGACCTACCCGAAGCTAATCGCACAACACCAGTAATGCAACAAAAAGTAGCACGCGCATTTGAAGATGCTGTTGTTGAGGTGCTCGTATCAAAAACCATGCGCGCTGCCGACGCGTTGAGTGCCCGCAGTATTATTGTGGGCGGTGGCGTCATTGCAAACAGTTTTTTGCGAGAACAACTTACTGCGGCATGCGCCGAACGAGGAATCACCCTGCATCTACCAACGCACACACTTGCGACTGATAACGCAACAATGATTGGCATGGCAGCGTTTTTGCACACTGAAACAGCTCTGCTCGCGTCATCTACAGAAACAATTACCGCACAGGGTCGCATGCCACTCGGTCGTGATATCATACGAAAATAGTTGGTAACACATTTATGACCATTCCCGAAAAACTTTTAAAGCCCTACAACCCTACCGACACCGAGCAGGCTATCTACGACCGATGGGTTGCCAGCGGTTTTTTTAATCCTGACAATCTCCCCGCCCGACATACCGTTCCGTTTTCGATCGTACTTCCACCACCAAACGTTACCGGAACCCTACACGTTGGACATGCTCTCATGTTGGTCATCCAAGACATCATGATTCGTTTCGAGCGTATGCGCGGCAAAAAAACTCTCTGGATTCCGGGCACCGACCACGCTGCTATTGCAACCCAATCAAAAGTTGAAAAAATGCTCGAAAAAGAAGGTCTTAAAAAGCGCGACATGGGCCGCGATGCATTTCTTGAGCGAGTAAACCAATTTGCCCAAGAGAGCCACGACACCATCGTTGGTCAGATAAAAAAAATGGGAGCGTCAATCGACTGGAGTCGTGAGGCATATACCCTCGACGAGGCACGGTCAAAAGCAGTGCGCATTGCCTTCAAAAAAATGTACGACGACGGACTCATCTACCGCGGCGCGCGCATCATTAACTGGGATCCAAAACTACAAACGACCATCTCTGATGACGAAATTGTATACGTCGAAGAAAGAGCGCCTCTGTACTACTTGAAGTACGGTCCGTTCACTATTGCAACCGCGCGCCCTGAAACAAAATTCGGTGACAAATACGTGATGATGCATCCTAACGACGAACGCTATACAAAGTGGAAGCATGGCGACACCATCAACATTGAATGGATCAATGGCCCGCTCACGGCAACTATTATTAAAGACGAGGTGATCGACATGGCGTTCGGCACCGGTGTTATGACCATCACTCCCTGGCACTCTGCAATTGATTTTCAGCTTGCCGAAAAACACTCGCTCGATAAAGAACAAATTATCGACTGGTACGGAAAGCTGTTACCAATCGCTAGTGAGTTTGCAAGTATGCCAATCAGCAAGGCGCGGCTACTCATTATTGAAAAGCTCCAAAAGAAAGGGCTTGTTGAAAAAGTAGACGACGCCTACACGCATAGCATTGCCACCAGCGAACGCAGTGGCGCAACCATTGAACCGCAGATTAAAACGCAGTGGTTTGTGAATGTAGATAAAACAATTGCTGTTCCCCATTCAAACATTACTGGCATCAAGAGCGGTGACAAACACTCACTCAAAGATCTTATGCATGCAGCAGTTGCACATGGCCAAATCAACATTCTTCCCAATCGTTTTGCAAAAGTGTACTTTCACTGGGTTAACAACTTGCACGACTGGTGCATTAGCCGCCAGCTCTGGTTCGGACATCGCATTCCGGTGTGGTATCGCGGCGACGGTAACGCCCAGGAAACATTCTGCGGCATAGACGCACCGGCTGATGATGCCGGCGGTACATGGACACAAGACGAAGATACTCTCGATACCTGGTTTTCGTCTGGCATGTGGACATTTACAACACTCGGCTGGCCAGAAAAAACAAAAGACTTCGACCTCTACCACCCAACCGACGTGCTCGAAACTGGCTACGACATTATTCTTAACTGGGTAACCCGCATGGTACTCATGTCGACCTACCTCCTCGGTGATATTCCCTTTAAAACCGTGTACCTCCACGGCATTGTTCGCGACAGTAAAGGCCGCAAAATGTCGAAGTCGCTCGGCAACATTCTCGATCCACTCGATGTGATTAAAGATAACGGCACCGACGCACTGCGCATGGCACTCATTATTGGTACTGCGCCCGGCAACGACAGCAAAGTATCACCTGACAAAATTAAAGCCTACAAATTGTTTGCGAATAAACTGTGGAACATCTCGCGCTTTGTCCTTTCAAACATTCCTGCAGAAAAAAGTGCCGCGCTGATCGCAACACCGCCGATACTCACTGCCGAAGATCAAACGCTCATCACCGAGTGGCAAGATATTCGCGCCGATGTCACTACCGATCTCATTGCCTACCGCTTTTATCTTGCTGGCGAAAAGTTATACCATTACGTATGGCATCGATTTGCTGATATCATTATTGAAGAGAGTAAAACTCGGTTGCAGAGCGGTGACGACTCAATCGCCTACACACTGTTTGCTATCTACAAAGACATCCTGCGCACACTGCATCCTTTCATGCCATATATCACCGAAGAACTGTGGTCACTTACTCCCCACACTAACGGCTCACTTCTCATGATCGAGCCGTGGCCAGAGCAATAATTGTTTACGCATCACATGCCTGATTCATACACCATTCTTCTTGCACTCGTATCCGGATTAGTACCAGCGCTTTTTTGGTTGTGGTTTTGGGTGCGAGAAGATCGTCGCTCACCCGAGCCGTCACGACTTATCCTCCTGACCTTTTTGTGCGGTATGTTTGCCGTGCCGCTCGTTGTACCAATTCAAAAAGTCGCTCACGAATGGTTTTCGGGTACGACGCTCATGTTCATAGTGTGGGCCGCAGTCGAAGAATTATTTAAATTCGGCGCAGCATACGTAGCAGTGCTCACAAAAAAAGACGTCGATGAGCCGATCGACGTCGTCATTTACATGATCGCTGCTGCCCTCGGTTTCTCTGCACTTGAAAATGCCCTCTTTGTGTTTAATCCGCTGCTCGACGGCGATTTTGCCGCAAGTCTCATCACCGGAAATCTACGCTTCATCGGCGCAAGTTTACTCCATGTTGTTTCATCAGCAGCAATTGGTATCTTCCTCGCATACAGTTTTTACAAACCGGCAGCGCGAAAAAAAGCGCTCCTGATTGGATTATTAACGGCAACAACATTGCATACTCTCTTCAACCTCTCTATAATGAATGCAAGCAGCGGTGCCAGTGTGATGACACTCTACGCAGTATGGCTCGGTATCATCGTCATGATGCTCTTTATGGAAGATATAAAGAATCGTGTCACTCGGAAACCGCGATCAACACGTAACATACCTAATCCATACGCATGAGTAAAGATAAACGATCATTTTTTGAACGCCTCACCGGCACCATCTCTCTCGACGATTCTCCCGAGGAAGCGCTCAGTGCTCCTGAATCGAAAAAGCGTGGTCGTACTGCAGGAACACCTCCCGCACCACAAACACACACCGATGGCGACGGATGGATTGAACCCGAAGCTGAGGGCGAACTGACTGTTGATGTGTATCAAACAACAAATGAAATCATCGTCAAAGCAATGATTGCTGGTGTAAAACCAGAAGATCTCGATGTTTCAATTTCTCGCGACATGGTTACTATCCGTGGACACCGCGAAGAACAGCGTGAAGTGAGTGAAGACGACTATTTCCACCGCGAACTCTACTGGGGCTCATTTACTCGTACAATCATGCTCCCTGAAGAAGTCGATGTTGACGAGTCAATTGCAAACGAAAAAAACGGCATGCTCACTGTTCGTCTGCCAAAGGTAAACAAACAACGTCAAGCAAAACTCCGCGTAAAGAGCAACTAAGCAGTTCCACCCAAACTATACGACTTTCGACGACGCTTTTTATATGGTGCCGAGGGCCGGGATCGAACCGGCGACCCTACGCTCTTCAGGCGCATGCTCTACCAACTGAGCTACCTCGGCAATTGCTTCTCGGCAATCTGATACTTATACCACTTTATGGTTTCTTTTTCAAAACTGAACTGTCACCACTATAACCTGACACCCTAGCGACCGACGGTACGGAGTGAGTTGAGCGCGCCCTTGCTTTCGTTAATACCCTCGTGAATTTGTTGCACTGCTTCGTACAAACGCTCAACCACCGGCTGAATGTAGTAAAACGCTCCCACGGCAACACCAATAATGACAATCCAATAGGCAACTTTCACGATACGTCCAAACCGGTAGCCGCGGTAGAGCTTTTTTAAGAGCTCGTTGTTTTCTTTGCCCATTTTGAATGTCTCTTCCAAAATCGCTTTTTCTCGAGGATCCATGATATCGTGATTATATCACGCTCCTGTAGTTAAATGGATATAACGGCTCCGTCCTAAGGAGTCATTGTAGGTTCGATTCCTACCGGGAGCACAACATACTAAGACCTATCGGACTGCTCGTATCTTCACTGAAAACGCAGGGTCGTTGGCGTATTTTTCTGCGCGGTCGTTTATAAAGTATCGAGTGCGCGCATCTTCAAAAGAAAGCTCTGTATCTATGAGTCCAAGCTCATATGCGAGCTTGTCGGAATTTGCTGGTAACAAAATGCGCAGATTCAATAGCGGCACCTTGTTTGGTGTAATCTTGTCGATGTGTTTTACGATGTTAGTCGTGCAGGTATTAGTAATCGAATTATAAAATTCTGGATTGTCTTTCAGAAAGTTTGCTCGTTCTATCATGTCTAAAAATAACGCCTTTGCTTTTTCTTTTGTCGTTTTTGCAGGATATACATATACCAAATCCTTTCGATAGTTAGAGCGCAGCTGTATCACATCACGCTCATCGGCGATGACGTACATGAGTTCATATTTATTGAAAAGCCCCTTGATCGGACCAAAGGTTTCTCCTTCTTCTTTGCGGATCTCGACTGAAATTGAGACAAACTGATCACCTTCAAATTCAAAACTCAGAAACGTATGGGCGGAACCTGGTATTCCTGAAAATGGTTCAACGATGTACCAAACCTTCTTGATCTTATTCAGATCAAACGTCTTGTCGTAATAGCTTGGTGTGTAGCTTGTGGTTGAAGCGTATGAGAAATTTCTAATATTATGTAGTGAGACAAGACTGTCTTTAATTTCTGCATAGGGCAGAATTTCTTGATCGGTGTTCCATGTGCGATCGTTGGACGGATGGGTCGAAAAATGTACGGTAACAAATACTCCTGCAATGAGTACCACAATTATTGCGAGAAAATAAAATATCCACTTCACCCCGTAAGTATACCAAAAAATTCTTTTGTAATAGCTGTGTGAGAAGACTACAGCCCTAACGATAGACGAATTTTTGGTTCATCGAAGCCCACAATAATTTCACCGGCAATATCGATCACTGGCACACCGAGCTGATTGCTCTTCGTTACCATTTCCTGACGTTTGTCGGCATCGGCAGCAACGTTAAATTCTTCGTAGGCAACATTGTTATCAGCAAAAAACTTTTTTGCTTCCTGACAATAGTGACACACCGGGGTTGAATAGATAGCAACATGTTTCATAGAGTGCCAGTATACCAAACATTTTTGTATAAAAAAACCAGTCACACAGAGTGACTAGTTACTGTGACTGGATGCTTGGCTATTCCGTGCGGATAGGCACGCCGTCGAGCTGCTCAACGTAGGTTTTGTATGGTCCATGGAACACCCCGCTGAACCTGCTGCCTCCGTCGAGATTCGTGTTAATCACGAGACGCCAGTAGTTTCCCATATGTGACTGGAATATCACATGGAGGAACTCACCGTTCGGTGGGCAGATGTTTCGAATAGTGCCCGCAATCTCTGCCTCCGTGTGTCCTACATGAAGAGTAACCTCTCGCATCTGCTTGCACGCGACATTGAATTCTTCCTCAGAGACGGTAAAGTGCTGGCCGGCGGTCTTTTGTGTTGATTTCACCATGAGTTCTCCTAAAAAGATCTATTTTGATCACGCGATCAATTCTGATAAAATAATACCACAATAAGTTTTAAAAGTCAATCATTCTGACTGCCCCTCTTTGGCATCACCGAACCCTCCAATAGCATCGAGGAACGTTTGCCACCAACTCCGTTGAAATTCCTTTTTTTCACCATCGGGATTACCCTGCTTATCCACGATCACGTACAAGCGCTCACCAGGCTTACTGACGCTATACTTTGTTCGGAGCACGTACTCCTGCCCTTCTGGCGTTTGAGCCCATGCAAGCGCTTGGGCGGTCTTCATATCACGATTACGGAGCTCGTCGCGCTGACGCTCGGTTTGTGCACGCAAGCTGTAGCTCTCTCGTTCAGTCTTATACATTTGCCAGGTGGCATGAATCATAAACACAACAGCTATCAAAAGGACTCCAATTGCCAACGGCGAATAGAGCAATTGTTTCCAGGTCACTTTTGTACGTGGGGATTGAAAACGCTGCATATGATGTTAGTATACAACGTACTATGATATTCAATACAAAACATCGCAAAAAGATCCAGGTTGGCTGGACAATTATCTGCCTTTTAGTCATCGTCAGCATGGTCATCCTCTACTTTCCGGCACTCCGATTTTAAGGATCGATTAGGCTTCTTTTATCATCTTCAAAAAGACGTCGTGAGGAATGTTCACGGTTCCTTCCGCTTTCATGCGCTTTTTACCGCGCTTTTGCTTTTCCCACAACTTTCGTTTTCGAGTAATGTCGCCACCGTACATGTGCTGGGTGACATTTTTTTGCATCGCAGGCAAGGTGCGCGACGATAGAATCCGGCCGTGCGCCAGTGCTTGAATTTTTGTTGCAAACATTTGGCGTGGGAGGTGCTGGTACAATTTTTCGACCGCCTTTTCCCCCTCAGCTTGAGCTTTTAGTTTTGGAATAACTCGTGAAAATGCCGGTACCATTTCTTCGGCAACATAAATATCCAGTCGGGTGACATTCGCCTCGTGCATATCAATGAGTTCGTATGATACCGACGCAAATCCCGACGAAGCGCTTTTCACTGCATCAAAAAAGTTTCGCATCAATTCGCGGAGCGGCATATCAATTTCAGTGCGAGTTCGTCCTTCACCGAATGTTTCAGCTCCGTACACCTGACCTTCATGATCAAATACTAACGGCATAATGTTATTCAAGTACGTCGTTGGACAAATGATAGTGACACGGACCCATGGCTCTTGAACATCTCGTATGTCCTGGTCGAGGGGAAACAGCACGGCAGAATAGATAATCGATTTAACACCGTGGGTATCGGTAATGTGGTACGTAATACTTGGTGTTGTTACCACGAGAATGAGATCGAATTCGCGGCGCAGGCGTTCGGTAACAATTTCCAAATGCAGCATCCCCAAAAATCCACAGCGGAAACCGCGACCGAGCGTGCCCGATGATTCTTCTTCGAATGAGAGCGAAGCATCAGTGAGTTTCAGTTTACCGAGGGCCATGCGCAGAGTGTTTAAATCATCCTGACTCTCTGGGTATACCGATGCCCACACCACCGGCAACGGTTGCAAGTACCCCGCAACAGCTGCAAGTGGCGCCCGAGTGTGCGTAATAGTGTCACCAACCGATGCAATGCCCGGTTCTTTTACACCAGTAACGATGTAGCCAATTTCGCCGACGCTGAGCGATGGAGCAGCTAACTGTTCGGGAGTAAACACCCCAACTTCACCAGCCACGCAGGTTTCATCAGCTGCAATAAAAGTAAGTTGATCACCTGCTGTAATGCTGCCATCGAGGACACGGACATAGACGATAACGCCACGGTGGTTTGAATACTGAAAATCGAAAATGAGTGAGCGCGAGGTGCGTGGTCCGGTCGCAATTGCAGCAACAACACTCGCTGTTTCAGAGGCGTGCGGCGCAGGAATGCGTTTAATTATTTGGTTGAGTAGTTCAGGTACACCCTCACCGGTGCGACCAGATACTAAACACACATCATCGGGCGAGCACTCGAGTAACTTCACCATTTCTGCCTTCACGTCATCGATACGGGCGAGCGGTGAATCAATTTTACTGACCACCGGAATGATGGTGAGTCCGAGCTCTCGAGCCATAGCAAGCGTCGTGAGCGTTTGTGCCTGTACTCCTTGCGTTGCATCAACTAAAAGCAGTGTCCCCTCTACTGCTTTAAGTGCACGCGATACTTCGTACGAAAAATCGATATGTCCCGGTGTGTCGATGAGATTGAGCACGTAGTCAGTTCCCTCGTGCTTCATGAGCATGCGGACTGGTTGCATTTTAATAGTGATACCACGCTCGCGTTCAAGCTCCATACTATCGAGCACCTGCTCGCGCATTTTTCGTTCTGGAATAGTGCCCGTAGCCTCGAGGAGGCGGTCTGCGAGGGTGCTCTTGCCGTGGTCAATATGGGCGATAATTGAGAAGTTTCGAATCCGTGTTGGAGTCATCATCGCATCTTACTGAAGAGTTGGGTCTGGCGCAATGACCGGCGTTCGTTTGATCTTTGTTTTGAACGTGGTCCATGTTGCTGCAAGCTCTTCACTTTTGAGTGCGGTGAGTACTGCAAGTGTCACACCGAGGCCAACGATGCCAGCAACGGTTCCATGGAGCGCTACGCCAATAACAGTTCGGAGGTCAACAACAGGGCCGAAGGCTGCGAGCATTGTGTAGGTTGCGAACGAACCGATAACAGCTGAAGCAATGCCATTTCCAATAGTTCGGAGCACCGGCTTTCCGAATGTCGGCAATGCGCGGGTTGTGTATATCCAATGGACAATCACGTTAAGGTACATGCCGATGGTGTATACGAGTGGCAACACCAACACATCTGTTCCCTGTACGTCAGTCACGCGAAACAATCGTTCAATGACTGCTTGAATCGCGGGCATTGTTGGTAATAGGGTTGTTATACCAACACCGAGCACAACAATAATTATCGAGGTACTGGCATTAATGATAAGCGGCACCTGTGTTTTGCCACGTGCATAGTGTGCACGAACAAAGAGCATCGATAATCCCTGTGGCACGAGCGACACCGCGAAGAGCGCGAGGGCTGCTGCGGTCAGTCGCGTTTCGGTCCACTGAAACGCTCCTGCTCCGAGCACGATACGCACAATGTGCGCACGGAGAATAATAACTATTGTTGTAATCGGTACCGACCAGAAAATGATGTGCCGAGCAGCAGTACTCAATCGTTCAGTAAACTCTGGCATGCTGCCTTTGGTAAACAGTTGCGTAAGGGTTGGAAATACCGCCAGCGAATAGCTCACTCCAATAATACTAAGCGGCACCGACTGCAGGTTCCACGCAAAGGTAAAAATAGTAACTGATCCGACAGTAAAGAGCGACGCAAGCGATACTAATACGAGTTCAGCGAGTTCAGCAGCAGAAATGGTGAGCGTTCGCGGCAATGAAATAGTAACCATGTCGCGAATGCGGCTGAATGAAATTGACTTCGTCAGCCGCGGCAAGAGACCGTTCTGGATAAGGAACGGTAGCTGAATCGCCATGTGGAGAATTGTGCCAATAACAACACCGTACGCCAATCCTTGGATACCAAATGTAGGATACAGAAACACAATACCGCCGATAATTCCCAAGTTATAGAGTATCGGACTCGCAGCATACATAGCAAAGCGGCTATGTGTTTGTGTAATGCTCGCACAGAGGTTTGAAATACCCAAAAATAATGGCGACAAGAGCAGTATGCGTGCGAGGAGCGCTAGTTCGGCGGCGTATGCAGCGGTAATGTCTGGAAAGAGGAGTGTATTTATCTGCGGCACCACCAGCCACGCCACGCCAATGACTACCGTGATCAAAATCATGAACAAGGTAAATACCTGGTCAATATATTTTCTCGCCTCTTCGTTACCCTTAGCTATTGCCTCAGACAAAAACGGAATGAGGACAGACAGCGACACGAGCGACGCAACCGTTGCAAAAATAGCGTCTGGTATACGAAATGCGGCGTAGTAGAGGTCGAGGGTTGCACTCGCGCCAAATTGGTATGCGAGCAACTTATCGCGCACGAGTGCAAGCAACTGTGACGCCAGCGCTGCTCCTCCCAACACAAATGCCGCAACGTGAATACTGGTTATTTCTTTCTGGAGAAATCCAAACACCCGCGGCACCATGCTAGTTTTCGGTTTCTGTTACCGGTAGTTCATCAGCTACTTCCGGTTCAGATTCTGCTTCAATACCCGAGAGTGGTGCCCGGCCGGCATTCAGGTTTGCAATAATTTTTTTGACTTCTTCGCTCTCAGGATTTGTTTCAGCAACAGCTTTAAACTGTTCGAGAGCCTCTGCGGTACGGCCAAGTTTTTCGTAGGTTAAGCCAAGGAAGTAACGAGCATTTGCATACACTGGTGTCAGCGTAACTGCCTGCTCAAGTGCGGTTGCCGCCGTACGATAGGCTTTTGTATTGTAATAGAGCAATCCGAGCTGAAATCGGAGCAGTGGATTTGTTGGCTCAATTGCAATCGTTTTTTCAACCGACACTATTGCTGCTGGAGTGTCCTTGTTTGCAACCTGTACTTGGGCAAGAAAGAAGTATGCATCAATGTAGTTTGGCTTTTTCTCAATCGCTTCGGTAATAAATGTTTCAGCACTGTCGAGTCTATTTCTGCCTGCCTCAATGCGCGCTTGTGCAAGTGGGATGAGCGGACTTGTTGGGTTAAACTCTTTTGCTTTTTGGAGTGCGAGTACTGCGTTATCGAATTCAACAGTATTTCCGAGCGAAGCAAGCGTTGCGTACGCATTTGCTGCGAGTAGGTAATTTTGGTAATCGTATGGATTTTTTTCAATAGCAAACTGAATGCTCTGGTTCATGCCAGCAAATGCAGCCTGAAATTCAGTGCGAAGGGCTTCGGTATCTGCTTCGCTCGCTGTTGATCCTGCAGCGTTTGCCTTAGCAACAACCTGTGATAACTGCGCGTAGTAGAGCGATGCCTGCGTTCGGTAGTAGAGCGATGTTGGCGCGAGGCTAATTGCTCGATCGAGTGTTTGGAGTGGCTGTACCGTTGCACCAGTCGTATTTGCCGCAAAGACAGCACGCTGTGCAAGCATGTTCGCAGCAATACGTGTGCCACCGACAACAAAGAACAGCACAGCAATGAGCGTGAGTACTCCAAGTACTACAAACATCACTTTTCCACGAATACCCTCTCCCCGTTCAATGCGCCATTCGCGAATCAGTCCTTCACGAGACAACGCTGCAACAAATAATCCAAGGAATGCAAACCACAAGCCGATAATAGTGAGACTTGGCATGTACAACACAACAGCAAGCGTGAGGAACACCGCACCAACCATTGAGGTATTAAGGAAGTAGGTGCTCATGACGTTTGTCGTTTTGTGACGAATTGCACGGAAGCTAGCCATGCACACTGCTGCAAGTATCAAGAGCCATGCTGCAACACCCAAAAATCCTGTGGTAATTAGGAACGACGGCGCATACCCAACACCGTAAATAAAGTCTGTGTTCCAAAAATACTGATTGGCATTCACTTCGATAGGTTTGAGGCGCAGCCATTCATACATAAAGTGATTTGGACCAGAACCGAGATATTGACCACTGTTAAATACGCGCTTTCCGATATCGAAGGTCACTGACCATCCTGGTCGAGCCTCAACAACAGAGATAGGAACAACACGAGAGAACGTGTTCACTATCGTCGAGCCAAGGGTAATACCGAGAATCGCGACCGCAAGCACAACTGCGCCAGTCACCAGCAGATTTCGAGGTTGTTTTTTTATTGCTGCGTAGAGGCCCACCATGAGACCAGCGGCACCAATGATGTACCAGAGCAACGGATAATTAACGAGCAGCACGAATGCGAGCGACAGAGCAAGAAGAACATAGGTAACAACTCGAGCAACACCCTTAAATGGCACGAATATCAACGTGAGCAGTGAGAGCAACGATATCAGTGTTGCAAAAATACCCAAATCATTCCATGAACCAACCATATTTTGTGTTTGTGTACCGAAGAGTCCGAACGCGAGCGTCTCAGCACCAAATACAAAACGAATAAGGTGGTACAGCACAATAAGCGCAAACGCTGCGGCTAATCCAAGGTAGACCTGCCACTGTCGATCGCCTTTTCTAAAACACAACGCGGTGAGCGATGCGAGCAGTGCACCGGCAGTGAGCATGAATACCGTGTCCGATTCAAATCCTTGGCCGATCAATGCTGTCATAGGAACGTTAGAAAACAACGCACTCAGGAGTGACACCGCAACGAGCGCCCATAATCCCACAATAATGAAACTCCGTGGCACTCGTACGACACGATCAGACCATGCGTGCGCGAGGTAGGCAGCCAAGGCGATAAAGACCGCAAGGAGCACGAGTCCGGCTTTTGCTGACACTAACGGGAGAACGCTCCCTGGCAAAAAAGCTACTGGCAAGAGGACAATACCGGCAATGAGGGCCCAGGTGCTAATTCGTTCAAGTGCATGTGCATTCATAAATCGTGTCGTGAAATTACCAATAATATAGAGGAAGTATAGTGGAAAATGGAGCTATAAACAAATACCTACAAACAAATGGGTGGGCGGTACAGGATTCGAACCTGTGACATCAACAACGTCAATGTTGTGCTCTACCAACTGAGCTAACCGCCCAAAAACGAAGGTCACTCTTTCGCTTTATCTAACCTATCAAATCGTAGTCCTTTAACAATGAAGTACACCACCGCAGCAACGACAACAAAGTTAATGAGATCGCTCAGAAATTTTCCATACGTAATAGTTGCACCACCAACCATAATCGAGGCATCCGCGAGTGATTTAACTTTTGATAATCCAATACCAAGAATTGGGTTAACTAAGTTAGTAACAATTGATGCCACCATTGCTGAAATAGCACCACCGAGGATAAAACCAACTGCTAAACCGACAACCCCCTGCGTGCGCAAAAAATTAATGAACCCTCTCATGACAGCATCCTATCAGCTTTTTTTTGAAAAATCGAGCATGCGCATCTGCAGTGTCGCCTCGCACGTTTTGCGCGTGTGCGGGTCGAGAATGTCACAAAATTCTTGGGCCTGGGTACCCAGTTTTGGACCCCAAAAATCAACCACAACATTGAGCGCTCCTTTGATACATTTTTGATAGTACGGGCTAGTTATCGGCAGTGCACCGCACATTGTTTTCATTTTTTGTGGATCACGCAAGGTCACACCGGCAATGTCGCGTCCTAGACTAACAAAACAAACATTTTTCATATTTTCTGGAGCCTGCAAACACTCGTCTCGAACGGTATCAAAATTGTAGCCACTAATAGTAAGCATGCGCGATGTTTGCATTTGGTAGCACTCGTACTGCACTAAATACTCTTTCGACACCGCGTTACACGGAAAGTGCGGGTCGTCACTCAACCACTTCGTTTGGTGTCCGGGAACTGCACCAAGCCCCTGCCCCGTTACAATATTTTCCATAAACGCACCGCCATAGCACGAGCGCTGGCTATACTCATCTTTCAGTGAGGCACAGGCGTCGAGCGCAGCGGGTAAACTGTAACTTTCATACGCCATAACGCCGTGTCCTACACCATGCAAACATTCAAATTCACCAAAGCTTGTATCGAAGTTGGCGCAGAGCGTATCAATTCTTTCGCTCAGGTTCTCAGTGCCGCTTTCGGTAATAAACGCTTCCATTGCGCCGTGATAAAAACCTGAGTGACACGAGAAGTCGCCCTTTTCAAATACTGTAGCACCAAACATTTCAAACGCACTGTGTCCTAGTTGGTGTGCTTGCTGGTGACAATCGCGCTGGGTAGCCCCCTCTTCAGCATCAACTAACAATTCATTCATTGTGCGTTCCGCTCCCGCAATGTGCAGCACTTCTTTCATAACTCCTTTGTCTTTTGTTACCTCAAACATGTCGAGTGTCACGAACCATGCATCGAGCTTTTTTGGCATAAACTCATAGTAGATCGATCGTACTTTAATCTTGAGTTTGTCGATTAATGCTTTTACCAATTCAGTGACACTGAGATCTGCTGCGCGAACATCATGTTCTAGAGCAGTAGGATCAACGTATCCAGGCACTGCGGCCACTGTTATTTTTCCTGAAAAAGATGCGTAGAGGTGGTCATGGAAATTCCATACGCCAGCCTTAGTGAATGTGAATTCATACAATTCGCCTGTTTTGATACCACGGCAGGCATCAAACATTCCTTTTTCTTTCTCGCTGTCACAGTCTTCAATATCTGAACCTGGGTAGGCGGTGTGTGTTGGATGAATATTTGATGCTGGCCAGCGATCGTTCGTATCGATATTTTCAAAGATGACTTTCTCACCCTGTTTAATTTCTACAATCGCCGGTTCGAATCCTGTTGCAGTCATGTGGATGACGGTTGCTGACGACTCTTCATGGGCTCGGGTAGACGGTGTCGAAACAGCATATACACCCACCACAAAAACGCTAACGAGTGCGCCAACAATATATTTTTTCTTCATTGCACTGATTATAGCAAAATATTCGTGCGAGGTACCCGGGTGGGTTACATTTTTGCTTTAATTTTTTGATACCACAACTCATACGCAGCATTCGTTACATGAAATGAGTCGCTCGCATAGTACAGACTGGGATTTTTTACAAAAGGATCGTCAGCCCACGGAAGATAGAGCTCAACATACGGCACACCATTCTTTTGGGCTAGTTTTTTATAGTTTCCAAAAAAATAATTACTCCTGATGCGATAGAATATACTAACCGGAAACGGAAAAAGTGGAGCTGATCCTACATTACCAGAGGTAAAAAATATGACCTTTTTTGAGTGACGTTTAGTGAGTTGGAGTAGCGTCTCAAGATCACGCATGGCATCTGAAAGTGGAGTGAGGTGCACAATATCATTGGCACCAAGTTGGATCAAAATAGTATCAACCATTTCTTCTTTTTGAGAGATTGGACAATAACAAGTCCACCATGGATTCTTAAACCGCTCACGCTCAGATTGCGTATTTCAGCTTGAGAATAGTCTTTTGATACTTTTCCCGCAATAGAATACTCCGGCGATGACGCACCGATGCCAACACCAAGACTATCTCCTATAATAATTTTTGTAGTGGGTTTCTCTGGTATTACCGAAAAAGCGGCAGTCTGCTCCACTAGTTTCTTGCTCACCAGTACTAGTCTATTGATTCTCAACAGTTGGTAGATTACAAAGGCGATACTGAGAAATCCAATGCTGATTGGAATATATTTCATAATTATATACTACTATAACCAGCCTCTACAATGCGGAGGAGGTGGGATTTGAACCCACGGTCCAGTTTCCCGGACTCCCGTGTTCGAGACGGGTGCCTTCAACCACTCAGCCACTCCTCCAATAGTACTCGTAGTACTCATCGCACCAGCTCTTTTCTACCGTACCACTTTTAGCGGGATCTTTCAAAAATAGTGAGAAATGTGGTATAGTCTTCGCCGAGAGTGTGGCACACTGGGAAACTCTATCCGGGAGCGGCTCGGCTCACACTCTCTTCTTTTTGGCCCTATCGTCTAATGGTTAGGACGAGAGCTTTTCAAGCTCTAAATCGGGGTTCGATTCCCCGTAGGGTCACCAAAATTTGCAGACAGTGGTAATATGTCCAGATGCAAAAAACTGAGATTATTCTCCTTGCCGGCGGCAAAGGTACTCGCATGGGTGGCGATCAACCAAAAGTACTCACCGAACTCGGAGGTACCACGCTTGCAGAGCACGTGCTCGTAAATCTCTCTCAACTCCCCCTCGATCACTCCCCACTCATCGTCGTTGGATACAAAGCCGACATGGTACGCCAAGCCCTTGGTGAACATCATCGCTACGCATACCAACACGAACAACGTGGCACCGGCCACGCAGTGCATGAAGCATTGCCTTTGATTAAACCAGCAACTAAGCACATTGTGGTCCTCTACGGTGATCAACCACTTCTCAACCACCGATCAATCGCTCGACTCATTGAGATGCACACCGCAATGGGGGCGCCGGTCACCATAGCAACTGTTAATGTCACCGACTTCAGCGACTGGCGTGCGAGCTTCCTGGATTTTGGCCGGATTGTTCGTGACGCTAACGGACACATTATTCGTATTGTCGAACGAAAAGACGCAACCGACACTGAGCGAACTCTCACTGAAGTAAATCCCGGGTACTACGCATTCACCGTTAACTGGATTCGAACGTACATCACAGAACTTACCGCTGCAAATGCGAGTGGCGAACTCTACCTCACCGACCTCATTGGATTTGCAATGGAGCAGGGTCACGCTATTCCGTCTATTGCTGTTGATGCCCACGAAGCACTCGGTGTAAACACGCCACAGCAACTTGCGATTGTAGAATCGCTCATGACACCCTTTCAGTAAGTTGGTTTATCTTTTTCAAAGTAATACACCCGACCTAATATTTTCGGATAACTCCTTTCACGACGGCAGCAATTTTTAAATCTTCAGTTGGATAGATAGGCTTGTACTTTTTGTTTGCTGGTTCAAGCCATGAGATGCCATTTTTTTGACGGAGATACTTCATGGTCCACTCACCGTCAATTTCTGCAATGATAATATCGCCATCGTGAGCACGATGTGTGCGCTCAACAATAACTATATCGCCTGGCGCAATGTGGGCATCAATCATTGAGTCGCCATCGACCTCAAGCAAATAGGTTGTTTCTTTCTTTTCAACAAGGAAATCTTCGAGATTGAGTGTGTCACGCAACTCTTCCTCAGAGACACGAGGAAAACCCGCAGTAACCAACCCAAGCATTGGAACTTCGCTAAACACCTTTTCAGGAACGAGTGTTCCCTGCTTATCTTTTCTGACCACGCCTTCTTCAATCAGTTTTTGTACGACCTTGTACGCTGCATTTTTTGATTTGAATCCGAGCAACTGCGCAATCTCTTGATACGAGGGCATACGCTTACGTGTACGATAAAACGTAATGATTTGATCTTTGTATAACGAGTAATCTGAGTGTTCGTGGTACATGCGTTATAAAACGACTAGAACAATGCCACTGCGGTGCGCATCTGATACATCCAGCTTCGGAAGGTGCTCTTTCGGTTAACCTGTCGTGCCTTTGCTAATAATAGCTTATGTCGGCGGGCGTCGTCTTTATACGTATAGCCGCTGATAATTTTCCAATCGATTTTTTTGTTAAGCTGTGCGAGCTCAGTGTCGATCATGCGTGCCAATTGGTGCTTTGTCATATTTCTCAATGTTACCTAATTGTTATAGGTATAGTATAAGTGAACGATCGTTCACCAGTCAATACAAAGCTGTGGATAAACAACATGGGGGCAACAAAAAAGCCCGTGCCGTACGGCACGGGCTTGGGCAAAAGGGTAACCGTTACGCCAGCATCGACGCGCGGCTCATGCGAACAAGTGAGAACGCACCCCGCACGAGCATACCCATTCCCCGTCGAAATCCATGAACTGCGAGATACCCCCCTGCAACCAAAAAAGCAACGAGTACAGTCTGCACAACGAGTTCAGTCCCGAGCGCAGCAGTAACCACATAGCGACCAACGTGATACATCGTTGGCATGTGCCACGCATTACTGATCACATCAAACATTGATACAAACGAAAACAGCGCAAGGAGCGTTGTTCCGAATACAAACATACTGCCAACAAACGGTTCAGACAGGCGGCGCAGCATCGACACAAAGAAGACACGGCGCATGACCTGCGAGTGGAGATCTAAATAATCGATAGTCATATGAATACTTATAATACTACGTTATGCATCTTGCGGAGTTCGTGTTTTGCGCGATGAATACGCGCGCGAACTGTTCCCTCAGCAACACCTTCGAGCAGGGCAATTTCTTTTTGTGGACGGCCTTCAATGAAGTGCAGTCGAACCGCACGTCCCAACATCGCGGGCAACCGAGAAACGAGAGAGAGCAAATAATCTGCTGATAAGCGACGTTCACGCTCAGCATCGACGCGAGTATCAGGGAGTACCTCTGCTAACTCGGGATCAAGTGCGGCGAGCGCTGCAATCTCATGTTTTCGTTTTTTGAACATTGTAAAACACTGATTAATAAGAATCTTGTATGCCCATGAACTAAATCGTGCACCTTCCTGTACACGAAATCGTGGCGCAGCTATGTACATGCGCACGAATGTTTCTTGCACGACATCATTTACCGCTTCCTCGTCATTATGAAGAATCGCTCGCGCTTTTTTGTAAAACGCATCGTAGTACCTTCCAAACAGCACCGAGAAAAACGCTGGTTGCTGTATGGCGAGTGCGAGCACTGCCTCATCGGTGTCGTGATGGTTAATAATCATATATTTGTTCCTACTTATTATAACCCCCATATATTACAACTCCCGCACACGAGCAAATGTTATATGTAGGCCTATCTAGAGTGAGAAACGAACGGTAGTGAGAAGTTGGTCAAAATCGGCAATAATTGGATCAGTGGCATTCATCCAACTCACCGAGAAGAGGTACACAATATCACCCTGCTGCACAGCGACTGTTTCGCCTTCATAGAGACCTGACCATCGATAGCGGTACCCCGGCTCACCATCAATAACTGCTGTCACTAAGACCTTTGGCCCAAGCGTATAGAGCGAATTTTTACCATTCTCAATCCACGCTTTTAAATCGCCCTTGTGGTCAACATTTTCAAAGAATGAGACATCTATAGAAACGGGTCCTTCACGTCCCGGAAGGTTGCCGGCCAGTAGCTGACGATGCTCAGGTGTATCTGTAATCAGACTCACTCGTACGGTTTTGTCGTTCAGGAGGTAGTCAATAGGATAATCAAACTTCACGCCAAAATCTGAGGTGTAGGTGACAGTATCACCGGTACCGTTGGATGCACTTTTAGTATGCGTCACCTGATACCAACTTGCGCTACCGGCGATAATGAGTACCACCACAACAATGAGCCAAAATGTTCGCATGGTAAGTGAAATTATTTATTAAAGGTATGCTCATGCACTCGCGCAGTGAGATTTTTTTTGACTGTTGGAAGAACAGCCATTGGTTCATCAGGTTTTCGATCAAGGTATTGGACGCGGACTTCGTACACACCATCTGACGCTGCTGTTGTCGATACTGTTTCAAGGCGAATACGATCGCCGATAAAAAGGGAGTCACTGTACCGCACCTCAGTACCATGCACCTTATACACTACAAGGTAGGTGAACGTACCCGTGCCGCCATAGTTTACGGCGAGTTCAACCAGCGCGTCTTGCCCATGATCGGTTTTCTGTACTGCAAGAACATCACCGAGCACAACAACACCCTGCGAAGGACCATCGGTGAATGCGGCGTTGCCATCATCAAACGTAACACTGATGGTACTATCGGGAATAACAATAGTGCTACTGTTCAGTTGTTTTTTGAGAGCTGCACTGTCGAACGTCGATCCTGTTGATTGAGCCGCGCCTCCGGTATCATCAGTCTGCTCCATATGCTCGCTCGCTTTTTGGTGACGAAATACATCAGGATATACGATTGCTGCAGTAACCATACCTCCAACAATGACGATCCAAAGCAGCGTCCATCCAAGGTATTTTTTAGTCATACTGCTTATGTTACCTTTTTTTCTGATTGTGCACTTGGGTGCAAGTCGAGACATACCGAGTTCATGCAGTATCGCTTCCCTGTTGACGCTGGGCCGTCATCAAAGACATGCCCTAGGTGCGACCCACACTGTGCACACACAACCTCCGTGCGGCGCATGCCGTGGGTTGTGTCATCAATGTGTTTTGTGGCGCCTGGCAGAGCCTGATCAAAACTTGGCCAACCAGTATCCGAATCAAATTTTGCGTCCGATGAAAACAACGGGTTACCGCAGGCAACGCAGGTGTACATACCCGCTCGCTTTTCGTGCAATAGCTCACCGCTTCCAGGCGTTTCAGTTCCCTTTTCTCGAAGGACATGGTACTGCTCTGGCGTCAGTTTTTTCTTGAATGTTTCTTCGTTCATATATATTTTATATTTATATTGATGGTTATAATCTACCGCTACTCGGCATCTGCAAGGAGTCGCGCAAATCGCTGTTGGAGCTTTTCGAGCTTTGGCGCAATGATCACTTGGCAGTACGGCATGTCTGCATGATTTTGGTAGTAGTTACGATGATAGTTTTCTGCGGGATAAAACGCCGGTAATTTTTCGACAGTGGTGACTACTGGTGCAGCATAGGCGTGTGCAGCTTCGAGCTCAGCAATAAACGCCCGCGCTTCGTCTCGCTCCGCGTCGGTGGTGTAAAAAATAACCGACCGATACTGCGTGCCCACATCGTTTCCCTGCTGATTGAGCGTTGTCGGGTCGTGGACATTAAAAAACACCGCGAGCAGATCGCTGTATGAAATAATTGCCGGATCGTACTCAAGATCAATTACCTCAACGTGTCCGCTGTTGCCGCTGCAGACCTGTTCGTAGGTAGGATTAGGCGTCGCACCGCCGGCGTATCCTGGAGTAGCAGCCACTACTCCTTTCAATTTTTGAAACACTGCTTCAGTGCACCAAAAGCAACCTCCGCCAATATACACGTGTTGTGTTGTCATTGTTGTGGTGGTTAAAAAAATCCTGCTAATGAGTAGGGCCACGGCTGAGCAATAGCGAACATGACCAGTAGTGCGCCAATGAGTGCAACGTTTTTGTAAAAACCAATTGCTTCAGCGGTTCGTTTTTGAGAGTCAGCTTCGTCCCAAAATGGGTGCATCGTAATAGTTACGGGAATAAGAAAGAGTAGTAACAATCCGATACCACCCATTGGTCGAATACCTAAGATAATTGAGAGTCCGCCGAATAACAAAATGAAACCAGTGATGATAACTGCAGCCGCAGGTGCGGGTACACCACGAAAGCGCGTGTAGCCAGTGAGCGACGGTATCTGCGTAAAGTGTCGGTATGCATTAAAGACAAAGTACCCTCCAAAAATGACACGCCCGAGCACAAATGTAAGTTCTTCCATACCACCATTGTATACCTCGCGGTTGATGACGCAACGCTAGTGTTATCCGCGGCGGCGATTTTTGTTTCGTTCTGTTTCGGTGAGGAGCTGCTTACGGAGACGAACGCTCGTTGGAGTGATTTCGAGGTATTCGTCTTCAGACATTGTTTCGAGGCCGCGTTCGATGGTCATTTCATACGGTGGCACAAGATCAATCGATTCATCAGAGCCAGACGCGCGCATGTTGGTGAGCTGCTTTCCTTTTGTTGGATTCACCGCCATTTCTTCACCCTTTGAGGTGTTACCGAGCACCATACCTTCGTAGACTTCAGTTGCCGGACCAATGTACAGCACGCCACGTTCTTGCAAATTCCATAGGGCAAAGCCAAGTGCTTTTCCTGACACCATTGAAATCATCGAACCAACGAGACGTTTTCGAATTTCACCAGCGTACGGCTGGAAACCCAGGACACGTGCAGACATAATACCTTCGCCGCGGGTATCAATAACAAATTGGTTGCGGTAGCCGAGCAAGCCGCGAGTTGGACCTTCGAGAGTAAGACGGACAGTATCACCGTGCGGATGAATATCCTTTACGTAACAGCCACGCATGCCGAGCTTTTCAATAATAGTTCCCTGGTGTTCAGTTGGTGTGTCGATAATAACTTCTTCAAACGGTTCGAGTTTTTGCCCGTTTTCTTCACGGATAATTACCTGCGGCTGTGATACCTGTAATTCGTATCCTTTACGGCGCATGTTTTCAAGGAGAATGGCAATGTGCAATTCACCGCGGCCATACACACGGAAACTATCGGCATTCGCAAAATCAATTTTGAGACCAACGTTCACTTCGAGTTCGCGCTCGAGGTAATCACGAATTTGGCGTGAGGTAACGAAACTTCCTTCACGACCAGCAAACGGTGAACTGTTTACCATAAAGTTAAGAGCGATCGTTGGTTCATCAATAGCAATAGCCGGCAGTGGCGCAGCGTCTTCTTCAGCACTAACGGTTTCACCAATGTAAATATCTGGCAGACCAGCGATCATCACAACGTCACCTGCACCCGCAGTCTGCGCTTCAACTTTTTGTAAGCCCTTAAACGTAAAAAGTTTAGTGATTTTTCCCGTACGAACTTCGCCGGTTGGTTTTTTTACAAATACATTCTGACCAGTGGTAACCTGCCCTTCGTACACACGAGCAATAGCGAGGCGGCCAAGGAAGTTATCATACCCAAGGTTAAACGGCTGAAGACGGAGTGACTGTGACAATTTTTCTGGAGAAGATGCTACTGGCACATACTCAAGGACAGTATCGAGGAGCGGTGTGAGATCTTTTGAGTCATCTTCGAGGTTTCGCTTTGCGATACCCGCACGGCCAATGGCATACACCACAGGAAATTCTGCTTGATCGTTGTTTGCACCGAGTTCAAGAAAAAGTTCGAGTACCTGCTCTTCACAGCGTGCAGGGTCAGCAGCAGGCTTGTCGATTTTATTGATGACCACAATTGGTTTTAAGCCGAGCTCGAGCGACTTTTTGAGCACGAAACGAGTCTGGGGCATAGGGCCTTCCTGAGCATCAACAACCAAGAGTACCGAATCAATTGAGCGAAGTACACGCTCTACTTCAGAACCGAAGTCTGCGTGACCAGGTGTGTCTACAATGTTAATTTTTGTATCCTTATAGATGATTGACGCATTTTTTGCGTAAATCGTAATGCCGCGCTCAAGTTCGAGTGCGTTTGAGTCCATTGAGACATCATCGGTGACCGCACCGGTTTGTTTCATAATTGCGTCCGTAAGCGTGGTTTTGCCGTGGTCCACGTGGGCGATGATAGCGATGTTTCGGATGTCCATAAAATAAAAAGCCCCCGCAGAGGATTAGTCATTAGAGATTATCCCACTTTTGAAGGGGTGTCAAACGTCGCCTCTCGTTACCTGAGATGCACCACACAAACGGTGTTGCTGCCTGTACCATTTGGATTTTCTTCAAAACCGCCACTAATACAGGGCACATGCGGACCTTCGAGCAGACAGCGGATACTCGCCTCAGTACACGCAGCATTCGTACACGCATAGAGACCAGTCGTCACCGGCAGCGGCAGGAGCTTTTTTTCTATACAAAATGGTATACTAGTATCCGGCGGATAATTACGAGTAACTCTAATCTGTTATGGAAGAAGGTAAAAAATGTGAAGGGATGAAGTGCGAAGGTACACCAAAGCCAGAAGATGCTGCGGGCACTGGTACACAAACACCAGCGTAAGCTTCTCCTTTCATACTGAGAGCTCAGTATGAATCAAAAGAGACGATGCACAAGTTGCATCGTCTCTTTTGATTTTGCTACAGTACTTCTATGATCACTCCAACACCCGCGCAGGTTGATGCCTACGAAGTGCCCTCATTTTTAGCAGAACGTATTTCTCGCATTCATAAAGTACCGATCGATTTCGCCCAAGGTCTCATTAGTGAAGCCAAGCGCATGCTCTATGTATGCGTGGTAACAAACGATTCAGTTGCCCCTTCAGATCGTATCGATTGGGCATGGCACGAAATGCTTATGTTTACCCGCTTCTATCAAGATTTCAGCACGTTCATTGGTGGATTCATTCATCATGTGCCCAACCCGCCACCTGAGGTAGACGAACAAGAAGAAACCTGGGCCCACATGCAGGAAACACTTGGTATCCCCCGCCGCGGTTCTGATGCCTACGTACAGACAAAGGCGCAGTACGAGAAAATCTTTGGTGAAAAGCCAAACTCACTGTACTGGCCGTAAACATCTCATACAGAATCACTCACAACAAAAAATCCCCGCAATTGGGGGGATTTTTTGTTGTCTCTCTTTATTTCTTTTTTGAAACTTTTGCTTTCTTTTCTTTCTTTGGAGCTGCAGAAGCGTCACTCGGTTCTGCTGCTGATGCTGATGCTCCGTTACCTTTCAACCCGTCGATAAGCGTGTTGAGTTTAGTATTAATACCCTCGAGTTGCTTTTTGAGCATGTCGATCGTATGAGTGTCGATAGAATGAGTATCTGTTCGTGACTCACTTCGTGGTTCGCTGCGGAATTCACGTTGTGGAGGAGTTGCGCGACCCTGAGGAGCACCGAATGATGATCCGCGAGACTCGCCGCCAGTTTTACCAAAACAGTCATTACAGTAGACAGGCTTTTTACCATTTGGACGAAATGGTACCTGACACTCTTTGCCACATTTATCACAGATAGCTGTGTGCATTTCTTGCGGACCACCAAAAGCACCGCGGTTACCACCGCCAAATTTGTTAAATCCACCGCGATCGCCACCAAATGATGGGCGTGTCGGACGTGAAAAATCACGCTTAGGTCCACCACCGAATCGATTGCCTCCTCGTTTAAAATCCATAGTGTTTTGATTATAACACTCGATTAGAAAAAAATCAAGATTTACGGAAACATTTGCGGATATGCTAGTACTGGAGTGCGCGGAAATCGGTCACGGAGAAAACCCCTTTCACTGGATACTTATTCCAAAAATCAGTGCTTAGTCGTTCAAGCGGAGTCAACACACCAGAAGCATTAATATACTCACCCGTTTCGACGGTGTCTGAGGTAAGTGACATGAGACTAAAATCGAGCGCAATGTATATGCCGGCATCAGTTCGAAGTCCGAGAGCACACTCAAGCGTCTGCGGACCTTGCGTATTTATATGCGGCAAACAGAGCACTAAGCCACTAACAGTTATTCGCTGCGGCACAGAAGCACTCACCTGCGCCTGCTGCAACTCAGCTGAAACAACCGGTGATGAAATAAAGGCTGCCCACACAACAAGCACACTGACCCACACAATAACAATAGCAATAATAACCTTCACAATCAGCTGTGCTGATTTCGATTCCAAAGATGATTTCATTATTCCAGTATACCAACAATTATCCAAGGAAAGTGAGGGCTTTCCCCATCTTGTCACCACGGCCAGTTCGGCCAATACGGTGTACGTAATCTTCGTAGGTTGCAGGGATGTCGAAGTTAATCACGTGACTCACGTTTGGAATATCGAGTCCGCGTGCGGCAACGTCGGTTGCAACGAGCACATTGATTTTGTTGCTCTTAAACGCATGGAGAGCTTTTTGACGCTTCGTATGATTTTTGTTTCCGTGAATAGATTCAGCAGCAACTCCCTTTCGAACGAGTTCATTGGCAAGCTTTTCAACGCCATGTTTCGTACGGCCGAAAATAATTACTTTACTGAATTCAGCTTGGCGGAGCATATCGTGCAAGACGTCAATTTTATTTTGTGACTGACCAACGCGCACTACATCTTGATCAACGTTTTTAGCAGTATCGCCTGTTTTAACTGAAATCTTTACGGGATTCTTCAAAAACTCGTGGATGAGCTTTTCGATATCAGGAGAAAGAGTTGCTGAGAAAAAGAGCGTATGACGTTCTTTCGACATGCCAGCCATAATGGCGCGCATATCTGCAATAAAGCCCATATCGAGCATACGGTCTGCTTCGTCAAGCACTACTGTATTAAATTCTTTGAGATGAATATGTTTGTGGTTGATGTGATCTTTCAAGCGACCCGGGGTGCCGATGATGAAGTTGTATTGGTAGCGCAACTGATAGATTTGCTTTGACATACTCGCACCACCAACGCAACAGACTGAGTAAATATTCATACCAACGGTAAGCTGTTTGAGCTCATCTTCAATTTGAATTGCCAGTTCGCGTGTTGGGACAATAACCATTACCTGTTCTTTTGGGTTTTTTACAATTTTGTCGAGAAGCGGAATGAGAAAGGCACCTGTTTTACCAGTACCAGTGTTCGCAATACCGACAATGTCCTCACCTTTGAGTACATGCGGGATGGCGCGATCTTGAATTGGTGTTGGAAATTCGTATCCACGAGCGGCAATTGATTTTTTAACGCGTTCATCGATAGCGAAATCAGCAAAGGCATGCTCAGGTTTAAATACCTCAGACTCCTCAGTAATGACTGCTTTGTTAATGAAACGCGCTGGATCGATGTACTGACCCATTGAACGACCGCGAGTGCGGCCGCCAACGCCCCGAGAACCACGGCGTCCCATGCCGTAGCCGCTGTATCCACCAGAACTTCGGCTGCCGGAGCCGCCGCGTGACGGACCGCGCGATGAGCTGTATGAACCGCCGACGGTACTTGGACCGCGCATGCTGGTTGAACGAGAAAAACCACCAGCATGTGCTGATGTAGGACGAGATGAAGAACCACGCGAACGCGATGCGTGCGAGCGATTACCACCACTAGAAAAAGACTGTGAATGCATATATGTGTAACTATTTAGCCGTTTTTGGCACCTTTTGCTAGACACAGTCCGTAAGAGAGAGACTCACTAGAAAAACGTACGATATTCGGTAAAAACGATAATATACCGAAAAGCGATAGTTGTCAAATTTGATTCATCTGATGAGTCCTTTTTGATGAGACTTGGTGCATCACCGCCTGCGAACTGTTTGATATATATTTGACAAGATGGTATAAACACTCTACTTTAACAGTCAGAACGACTGGACAATCACACCCAAGGAGCAGGTATGAAAAAATCCAAGAAAAAGGAATCACTGGTACTCGGCAAGGTACTGAAGAAAATGGCACCGCGGGTTGGTGCTCGAGTGGTACTTGAGCCGGAATGGGGTATCGTTGGCAGAATCATTTTTGCGAACGGCACCAACTCTCACTTCAGGTACAACACGCTCGATCTCAACCCCATGGGAGGTTCGGCAATCTCTCAGGACAAGGACTACAGCAACTTCTTTATGAAGCTTGATGGCTACCCTACCGTCCCGGGCAGCAAAACATTCTTCACCAAGTCGTGGGCAAAAGCAGTTGGCACACCGCGCCGCAGTATCGACGCCGCATACCGACACGCACGCAGCATTGGCTTCCCTGTTGTGGTTAAGCCAAACAGCGGCAGCCAAGGGGTCAGTGTCTGCATCGTGCGTACCCGGAACGAGTTCTATGCTGCGGTTCGTCGAGTGTTCAAGTCTGATCGCATTGTGCTGGTGCAAAAACCAGTAATGGGCAACGACTATCGCATTGTCGTCCTCGACAACAGGGTTATCTCGGCCTACAAACGAGAGCCGCTCAATGTTGTTGGTGACGGTCGGTCGTCGATTCGCGCGCTACTGAAAGCAAAGCAACGAGCCTTCGTTGCTTCAAGTCGAGACACTCGATTACGACTCGACGACCCGCGCATTGCAATGAAACTTCGCCACCAGAAGCTGACAATGCGCTCAATTCTTGCAAAGGACACCCGTGTGTTTCTCCTCGACAATGCAAATTTGTCGACTGGTGGAGACTCATTTGATGTTACCCGCATGGTGCACCCAGGATTCAAAAAAATCGCGATGCAACTGACCAAAGACATGGGGCTTCGCCTCTGCGGCGTTGATCTCATGATCTCAGGTGACATCAGTGAGAAACCAGGAGAATACTGGGTGCTCGAAATCAACTCTGCGCCAGGTCTTGATCACTATGTGAAAATGGGCAAAGCGCAAGAACGAGTTGTTGAGCAGCTGTATCTCGAGGTACTGCGTCACCTCGCCCGTCGCTCGCAGTAGCACTGCTACACCAGATGTTGTCATCTGGTGTTTTTATTTCTGGCGCTTTTTCTTTTTTGAAACATGCGCAAATACGTACGAGAAAATATCGAGTTCGGGCGACAACGCAAGTGGTATCGTCCTTTTTGAAGATCTTGGCGCAGTAAACAATACTGGAGCGCCGGAAATAACTGCAAGCGGACAGCGTTCATTCCCCTCACCCATAACCAACACTGCGGCGGCCGCAAGTGCGTCAGCGTGATTACTCTGCGTAACGCGGCTCGTTCGGCCAAATAAATCTTTTTTGCCAATGTAACTTTTGAGTGGCTCAAAACCTGCATAGCCCAGTGCGCGACCGATAGTACCGACCCGCAGCGGCACACTTCGTGTGTCGGTAATAATGACACCGAGTTTTTTTATGCGAAATCGTTTTTTGAGCGCGACACAAAGAACGGCAGCTGCAGCGCCCGTGTCTCGAGGGAGGAGCACTAATTGGCCGTCTGCATTTGATGCGTCGACACCAGCATTGATACTCCACCCGTCAGCACCGCACGTAATGAATGCCCACGGCGTCTCAATGACCTCGCGTGATTCCTGTGCGATAATCCTCTGTTTGTCAGCCAGTCGCGCAACACGTCCTTCCGACAACGCAACAATTTTTGAGGTAACTACTAGCAGATCGCCACTGTGCAGGGGTGGCACATGCTGGACTATAAAATCGAAGAGTGGTCGCCCATTTTTAAACAGCGATGTTTTGATTGCAGTTACGAGCATGTCCACACAATACAACACTACTTCTCCAAATCAAACACATCATCAATACGGATTTTTGCGACAAACTCTGGCACGTGGCTGACCAAAATCATCGCTCCTTCAAACTTGTTGAGTGCTTCAGCAATAACCGGAATGTGACGGAAGTTAATGTGGTTTGTTGGCTCATCCAAAATGAGGAGACCAGGGCGCTGCAACACTAGTCGGGCAAAGGCAACCAATCCCTTCTGCCCTTCTGATAAACTGCCAATTTTATTTTTGATCAAATCACTCGTAATTAAGAAGCTCGATGCTGTGGCGCGGAGCTGCTCTTCGTAGTGCTTATCCATCACGCTCAGGAGTGAGTCGTACACAGTGTCTTCAAAATTGAGTGTTGAGAAATCTTGGCGATAGTAGCCAACGCGGATGCCGTCAGTAATCGTTGCGCCAGTAGCTGTGCCCGAGGCAAGTGCTTCGAGGAGTGTGCTCTTGCCGATACCGTTTGGCCCCTTGAGTAAGAGGTGTTGATTGCGCTTGAGCGACAACTTCGTTTTACGCGGCACCAATGTGTGGGTTTTTGGATCCATCGTCGTAAAGCCCGTGATGGTGATAATGTCACCGAGCACATCTGCCTGTGTTGGAATAGTGAATGGTCGAATGGTTTTATCTTCTTTGCGCACATCAACCTTTTCTTCTTCGAGCGCTTCGGCTTTTTCACGCATACGGCGCGCCACTAAGCGCATTTGACCTCCTTTGTTTGCAAAGAAGTTTGCCTTATCTTTATTCTCCTGAATTTCTTTGGCGAGCTGAGCATTTTTGCGATTTTCTTTTTCTATACGAGCAGAAATTTCGTTGAGCAAGTCGAAGTAGTTACCCACGTACTGTTCAATTTTTTTGGTGTAGATGTCGAGGTAGAGCACGCCGTCGGTAAACGAATTTAAAAATTCGGCATCGTGAGAAATAACCAGACAAGTTTTTTTGTATCCCTTAATGAAGGTGGTGAGGTGTTCAATGCCCGCAGTGTCGAGGTTGTTCGTCGGTTCATCGAGCAATAAAATATCGGGGTTTTGAATGAGCGCTGATGCGAGCAATAGCCGTGCCTGCTGTCCACCTGAAAATGTTTTGACGATGCGATCGTGAGGCGCGTGCAGGTTTACCACTTCAAGAATTTCGTCGATACGTGGATCAATATCGTAAATAGTTTCCTTGAAGCACTGCTGAAAGAACTCACGCACGGTGAGTTCCAAATCAGGACGTGGAATGACTTGTCGGGCAATTGCAATGGTTGCGTCGCGGTGGATATGGATGCTGCCGTGCTCGGGTACATGATCGCCGGTGATGAGCTTAAACAGCGTACTTTTGCCTGCACCGTTTTGCCCCATGATCGTAATTTTTGATCCGCGGCGCACGTTGAAATTAACCGTGTCGAGAATGGGCTTATTGTGGCCAAACTCAAATGACACGTCTTCAAAACGGAGGACTGTTTCGTTTCCAGGCTTTCCTGCCATAGATTCTGAGAGTACTGTACTTTGCCTGAAATTGGAAGGCGCTATGCTGCTTACTTGGTATACAGGTTCAATACTGCTTTCACGCCAGCGAGATTTTTTTCCCACTCAACGGTTTCGTGCGTCGTGAGTTCAACGGTAATTGCAGGAATATTAATTGACGCAAGCCACCCTTCAGCGTCGCCGGTAACTGGGTAGGCATCGAATGCTGAAATAGCTTTGTAGTTTGCGGCGGTTGCATACGTGTTCATGAGGGTGAGTGTTGCTGGAAGAACACCGTTTTCACACTCTGATGCGTAGACTGCACTTGCCTGACTGTGCCAAAACACAAATGCGTCAGGTGATTGTTTTGCAACAAAATCGCGGAGTGCCGCGCTCTCGGGCTCTGAAAATGCTTCCGTACCTGCACTTACCTTTTTTGATCGCCATGTACTCTCTGGTTGCCACTTGCACCCAAAGTTACGGTTCAGATCGACAGCTTTGGCGTTAAAGCGACCGAGTCCTGCAGCTTGTTCAATGTTCGTGTCAGTCGGCACATCTGCTGCAGTGAATCGTCCTTCTTTTTTGATAACCGCAAACACACCATCAGGATTTGCAGATGGGATAACTGTGACTGTTAGATTTTTTGGAATGAGCAGAGGGTTTGCCGCTACGTAGTCCATAAACTGGTACGCCAAGAGTACGCTATTCCACTCATACCCGCCGTGGATGCCACCGACAAATACGAGATGTGTACCGCCAGTGCCGTATGTGTAGGCATCAATTGGTCGACCCTGTACTGAGGTGCCGATACTTGCGTGACGAGGGTCGACAACAACCGGTAATATTGGAGTTGGTGCTGGTGCTGGAGGCGGTGTTTTTTTGAATAGGAGCACGCCAACAATCAACACCACAACGAGCACAGCACAAATACTAATGAGTCGACGCATGTACAGCGATTATTGCGCGTAGTACTTAAGCACTGCGTCGATACCTGCACGATTTTTTGCCCACTCAGTATCTGTGTGGTTTGTGAGGAGAACGCTAATTGCAGGAATATTATTTTTTGCGAACCAGTTCACCATGTCGCCAGTGATTTCGTAAAAATCAAAACTTTCGTGTGCAGCATAGCCTGATGCTTTTGCAAATGCATTGGTGAGCTTGGTAGTTTCAGGAAGAACGCCGTTATGACAATTTGATGAATACACACCGCCAGCTGCGCTGTACCATGCCACCACCGCTGTTGGTTTGTGCATATCAACATATGCCTTAAGTGCCGCGCTCTCGGGCTCTGAAAATGCTGCAGTACCGCCGCTCACTGTTTTATTTTGCCATTTGCCGCTCGCTTGCCAATCACAATCGAAGTTGCGATTGAGATCAACGGTGCTTCCGTTAAAGCGACCAGCGATGAGTGTCGTTTGATTCTTTGTTACATCTGAAGCAGTAAAACGACCACTTGTATCAGCAACTTTTTGGAGACCGTCAGGATTGAATACTGGAATAACCGTTACCTTAACATTCGCAGGGACAACTTCGGGATTCTCTTTGAGGTAGTCAATCATTTCGAAGGCAACGAGTGCAGTGTTCCATGAGTAGCCGCCGTGGATGCCACCGACAAAGAGTAGTTCGGTGCTGCCGGTACCAAAGTGGTACGCAACAATATCGCGCTTCTGGACTGAAGTACCAATGACTGTTTCAGGCTTATTTTCTTGAGTCATCTGCCCTGTTGACGTTGCGGGGGCTACACCGGTAGGAGTCGGTGTTTCGGGACCTGGCGTTGCTGGAGCTGGCATCCGCATCAATACGTAGAATCCGATCGCTGCTGCAACTATGATAACGAGTATAATGATGATTTTTTTCATATCATCTCATTTTATCACACAGCCTGTTGAGCGGTACTCTTGCCCTTATATGGCTCGTGTGTCATACGCCCAACGCAAGAGCGCTTGGCGTTGGTGAAAGCCTCGGCACCTAGCTCAATGAGAACATTCGGGTTAGGAGTTGCACGACCGTCTTTCGGATGACTGATAATAGAAATATCCGCAACGAATACATCGGCGGCAGTAATTTTAGCGAAGATCGTCGAAGCAATATCTGGCGCACCTGCCACACCTTGAGTGTCACGATCAACCACAGGTTCAACAGCAACAGTGTTATCAGAAGCAATAGCAGTAGCCACATTTTCGAGTGCATCCTGAATAAACCCTCTGTTCGTAGGGTTTGGAAGATCGGACTGCCATGAATAAAATATGACGCGGCGCATAAATTATGCGAGCTTAGTTCGAAGACCTAGACCCGTATGCCTTTTTAAGTTCCGAACCATTTTAAAAATATGGCTCAACGAGGCTCTCCGGTCTACTCCTCGATACTACGCTGACTCGTGCTGCGGGACTTGGACTCGAACCAAGATAAACAGCTTCAAAGGCTGCTGTCCTACCATTAGACGATCCCGCAAAATATACCGCTTACTTCGTATCTTGCCCGACCTCGGTCATCAGCGCAAGTTCAAGCGGAATGGCTTTGTCTGCAGCAAATTGCATCTGTCGGCTGGCAGCGAGCAACGCCCCCACTGTTTTTGAGGTAATGCGTGTTCCATCTTTTGCGAGGGTCATAACCAGCGCTGAATCACGATCCGTAAATTCTTCGGCAATTTCTGCACCGAGTGATGGCGCGTAGCGCACGAGGAGCACGGCCCGAACTTTTTCTAAAATCAATCGCAAAAACACGTCCATAGCCACACTTGCCTGCGCTGCTTTTTGCACGGCGAGCAATCCTTGTTCAACAGCGCCGGTACCAAACGCGTGCACCACGTCGTTCACGAGTTCCGATCGCGGCGCACCGGTGATTGCTTCAATTTCTTCGATACTCAATTTTTTGTCCGACGAAATATTCATGACCTTTTGAAGCATGCCAAGCGCATCGCGGAATGAACCATCACCTAAGAGGGCAATCAGTTCTGCGCCAGCAGGGTCGAGCTTGTACCCTTCTTTTTTTGCAACGAAGAGCACCTGTTCGCGGAGCACTTTTACCGATGGTTTTTTAAACGTAAAACTTTGGCAGCGCGACACAATCGTGTCGGGCACTTTATCTCGTTCAGTCGTGGCCAAAATAAATACCGCGTGTGCGGGCGGCTCTTCGAGCGTTTTCAATAATGCATTAAACGCCTCTTTAGTGAGCATGTGCACTTCATCAACAATATACACTTTGTACTTCGATAAAAACGGCATAGTCGTTACCCCTTCACGCAGTGCACGCACATCGTCGATACCGCGGTTTGATGCAGCGTCGATTTCATAAATATCAGATTCTTCGGTGCCAATTGCTCGAGCAAAAATGCGCGCGACTGATGTTTTGCCGGTACCGCGGCTACCAGAGAATAAGTAGGCGTGAGCGATCGTTTCTTCGGCGATAGCACCTTCGAGACCTTTCACCACTTGTTCTTGTCCAACAACGTCCGTAAATATCTGTGGACGATAGGTGCGATAGAGTGCGGTTTCACTAGACATGCACGTAGTATACCTGATACCAGCCGCTGAAAAAATGCCTGACGGACCGTAAAAAAACGCAAAGAAAAACCCGCGTCCTTGTTTAAACAAGAAACGCGGGGTCAGATGGGTTAGCGACGTAACTACTTCTTGCCGAAGTGTCCGTCGCGGGAAACGGGGTTCGTCATGCGGTTTTCTCCACATTAGAGATAGAAACCGATAGGCTGCCAATCGGGTGATGATTGGCTAGAGCCGTTGATCGCGCCGCCGGCGTAGGTCCTGTGGTGTGATGCTCAAAATGATTAGCAGTGGTAGCGTTGTGGCTACCGGGACCATCGCGTGGTGCGGCGATAAAAATGAACCGCAAAGGGAACCTGATGAAAAGAACACTATCTCGTAGTATAGCATAACCACACTTTTTGTCAAGCACCTCCACCTGAGGCTACTTCAGCTCTGCAAGGTACGCGGTGATCACCTTCCGGACCCCATCTGCGTCATGTTGCTGCATTAAGTGATCACGCAGCTCCCGAGCCCCATCCCAACCATGGACGTATGCTTTAAAGTGCTTCTTCATAATTGAAAAATTTTTGATGTCACCGAGCAATTCAGCAAACAAGTGGGTGTGGTGCGCGAGTACCGTAAGCCGTTCACGTACTGTTGGTACCGTTTCTGCAAAAAGCCACGGGTTCCCAAAAATTGCTCGGCCGAGCATGACACCGTCACATCCCGTTTCGGCGACACGAGCACGAGCGTCGGCCAGTGATGCAACATCACCGTTACCCAGAATGAGCGTATCGCTCTTGAGTTCGTTTCTGATAGCAACAGCACGGGCAACGTGTTCCCATCGTGCGGGTACTTTCGACAATTCTTTTCGAGTGCGCGCATGAATGGTGACCGCCGCCGGATGTTCGGCCAACAATTCGGGTAGCCATGTTTCAAGGGCGTTTGTGTTATAGCCAATGCGTGTTTTTACCGACACTGGAATACTTTTTGCTGGAGCATCGGCTGTTGCGGGACGAGTTGCCCCTTCTTTCGCCGCACGCAATACCGCCCGCGCAATCGCCGGAGTTTTAATGAGCGCCGCCCCTGCTCCCTGCTTTTCAATACTCTTGTCGGGACAGCCCATATTAATGTCGACACCATCGAAGCCGAGGTCGAGGGCTAAGCGAGCAGCGGTACGCATGTGTTCGGGATGTGCGGTAAAGAGCTGGGCAACAATCGGCCGTTCAGCCTCGGTGTAGAGCAAATCACGGAGCAACTTTGAGCGACCCGGTTCAGGTGCGCGACACAAGCCGTCGGCCGAAACAAATTCAGTCCAGGTGACATCAGGCTTTCCTTGCGCAGCAATGACACGGCGAAACGCAGCGTCGGTGACATCTGCCATCGGCGCCAACACAAACAGCGGTTTTTTAATCTGGTTCCAAAAATTCATACAGAGTGCTGCAGATACTACTTCACATACACCTTGCTGCCAAATCTCAAATCAACGTACTCAAATGCACTAGCAGAAGTGCTAGCAGTCTTGGCACGCTCAGACAACACGGTACGTAAACTAGAGAACGATCGCTCAAGCGACTGTTTGTCGTTCAGAAACAGTTTGCCGCCATTTTCAAACACCGCTTCGTACTCGCTATTTCCTTTAGCAATAATGTACGTGAGTGGACTCACCGTATTCGCAAGTAATTCAGAAAAATCCTGCCACTCAGTGAGCGTTGGTGTCACCACAAATGTCTGACCCAGCGGTGAATCCGTTTCAATCAATCCGTACCAACGAATCGGTGACGGCAACTCAGTCGGTACAGTGTGCACAAAAATATATCCGGTCTGTGTCATGCTGTAACAATCAGCACTGCGAATCAGATCATCATTAACGGTAACAGTACTGCACCACTGACTATATGGCTCATGCTCCATAACCTCAATACTCATGCGCGTCGGTCCATCAACATCAATGTCGATATCACGCAGTTCGGTGTGTTGTACAAAAAGTGCCGCTCGAATTGCCGGCCGCGGAATGAGTAAAAAACTATCTCTCGGAAATAGGTACCAATACTTTCCTGACACTATTTTCTGTGCTGTCGTAGCTATCGTTTCAGTATCAGAAAATGTGTGACCACTCACTGTAATTGTCTGAATGCGGAGTGCCGGCCGCCAGAGTATATATATGAGTGTGCCGAAAAGAACGAGCACTGCTACCGCTATCAGTGTCAGGCGAATGACAATTTTCTGTCGGCGACGACGGGCGTATGGAACTGAAACAATCGTTCGGCGTTTGAACATGGCTTAGCCAATGCGTTCGATACCACCCATATACGGACGAAGTATTGGCGGGATAGTAATTGAACCGTCTTCGTTTTGATTATTTTCGATGAGTGTGACAAGCAAGCGAGGTGTTGCAGCAGCGGTATTGTTGAGTGAATGAGCAAAACGGGTAACGCCTTCTGCGTCTTTGTACCGAATGTTGAGTCGGCGTGTTTGAAAATCGTGAAAATATGACGACGAATGTGTTTCGCGGTATTTGCCTTCTGAGGGAACCCAACACTCAATGTCGTACTTTTTTACCTGCCCAAGACCGAGATCGCCACCGCAGTTCACCACTACACGGTACGGCAAACCGAGCGCCTGAATGAGGTCTTCGGCATTTTTGGTGAGCGCTTCATGCAGCTGGACGCTGGTTTCATGACTAGCTTCACAGAGCACTACTTGCTCAACTTTATAAAATTCATGGACACGAATGGCGCCCTTGGTATCTTTTCCATGACTTCCTGCTTCGCGACGAAAACACGGTGAGAACGCTGCGAACTTAAGTGGCAACTGGGCACTATCAACAATTTCATCCATGTAGTACGCCATTGTTGCTACTTCGGCGGTGCCCGCAAGAAAATCTCCATCCTGCGTTTTGTAGAGATCGTCTTCTCCTTGCGGTAAGTAGCCTGTTCCCAAAAAAGCTTCACGCCGAACGAGCGACGGCGCAATAAGTGGCGTGAAGCCTTTTGCTGTCAGCTGATCGAGCGCATATTGCCAGAGCGCAAACGAAAGCATCGCGCCGCTGTTTTTAAGAAAGTAGCCACGAAAGCCTGCTGTTTTTGATCCGCGTTCAAAATCGGCCATGTCGTGCACTCGCATCAAATCGATGTGATTTTTCGGCGTAAATGAAAACTGTGGAATCGTGCCCCAAGTACGTACTTCTTTGTTGTCAGCGTCACTCGCACCTTCAGGTACCGACACATCGGGCACATTCGGCACTTGCACCATGAGCCGCTGCCAGTTGAGCATGACCTCTTTAAACTGTTCTTCTTCTTTTTTAAGAGCATCTTTTACTTGCTGCATCGCCGTGATAAATGGCACACGTTCGTCGGGCGTTTTTGCAGCAGCAACCTTGACGCTCACTTCATTTTGTTCAGCTCTTTTCTTTTCAATCGAGGTCATGAGTGTGCGACGTTTTTCATCTAACACAAGCAATTCATCGACGGTAAAGGGAATGTGCTTCTTGCGAGCACCCTCGTTGATAAGATCTTTATGTTCTCGTATGAATTTTATATCCAGCATGTTGGTAGTGTAGTCCTATACTAGTATGAGCACGCATCCCGAGCAACTCACCATACGCGATTGGCCACCACTCCTTGCTGAGATGGCTGACCCTCCTAAGCAGCTGTACATCCGCGGCACCATGCCTCTGGTGCACCCAGAAACAAAATTTCTGTGTATCGTTGGCTCACGAAAACACACATCGTATGGCGCCGACATGACCAAACATGTTGTCGCGACACTTGCAGGATACCCCGTTATTATTGTTTCTGGTCTTGCCTACGGCATCGACAGTATCGCCCACCGAGCAGCACTTGCAGCACACCTGCCCACTATTTCGTTTCCCGGCTCAGGACTCGACCCAACAGTATTGTACCCGCAGGCACACGTGCAGCTTGCCGAAGAAATTTGCACCAGTGGTGGGTGCCTGCTCGCAGAATTTGATCCGCTCTTTCACGCAACCAAGTGGTCGTTCCCACAACGAAACCGATTGATGGCCGGTGCCTGCCACGCAGTGCTCATTATTGAAGGCGGAGAAAAATCAGGTACTATCATTACCGCAAAACTTGCGCTCGACTACAACCGCGACGTCTGCGTCCTTCCCGGCCTCATCACTGCGCCAACATCGGTCGGTTCAAACCGACTGATGCAAGAGGGGGCGCATCCACTCATTCATCCAACTGACATTATCGATTTCCTGGGCTTTACCCACACTGTCCAGGCTGCCCAGAAGCACCGTGCATACACCGAACAGATTACCAACCTTTCACCACAAGAAAAAAGAGTGTTCACAATGCTCATTGAGCCGCTCGTCCGTGACACAATTGCCCACCGCACCGGTCTCCCAATTGCTGCGGTGAGCATCGCACTGGCGCAACTCGAACTCAGAGGACTTATTCGTGAGCAATTTGGACAAGTTGTCCGAGTCGTGTAGTATATGCGCACATGAAGCTACTCATCGTTGAGTCGCCGGCAAAAGCGAAGACGATCGAAAAATATCTCGACGGCGAATACAAAGTTGTCGCCTCAGTTGGTCACGTTCGCGATTTGCCTAAGAGTAACAAAAAAGCCATCGACATCGAGGGTGGTTTTATTCCGCACTACGAAATTAGCAAAGGTAAGGAAGGTGTTGTCGCAACTATTCAAGCACTGGCTAAAAAAGCATCAGAAGTGGTGCTCGCAACCGACCCTGACCGTGAGGGTGAGGCAATCGCATGGCACATTAGCCAAGCGGTGGGACTTAAGAAACCAAAGCGTGTGGTCTTTCATGAGGTGACAAAAGACGCCGTTAAAGAAGCACTCCTCCACCCGCGGCAAATCGACAACAATTTGAAGGAGGCACAGGAAGCTCGTCGTGTGCTTGATCGCCTTGTAGGATACGATCTCTCTGGCCTCATTTGGAGAAAAGTACGCTACGGCCTCTCTGCTGGACGAGTACAATCGCCTGCGCTGCGCATTGTTATGGAACGCGAACGAGAAATTCGAGCCTTTGTACCAGAAACATTTTGGACACTGTCTGCAGTGCTCGGCACAAAAGGCGGCGGCAATCTCACCTTCACCTGTGCAGACGAACCACGGGATAAAAAAATTGTTGATCACATTCTTGCAGTTGCCAAAAAAGAACCGTGGCATGTGGTAGCGGTGAAAGCAACAGAAGTTGCTCGTGCACCACGCGCACCGTTTACCACGTCAACCTTGCAGCAAACAGCGAGCACACGCCTTGGTTTTGCGCCATCGAAAACAATGAGCGTTGCACAAAAATTGTACGAAGCCGGTCACATCACCTACATGCGCACCGATAGCACTATCATGAGCACGGTTGCACTAGCTGCACTGGCAAAACTTATCCCACAAAAATTTGGCGAGCAGTATCACGCCGAGCGCACTTACACTACCAAAAGTAAAAATGCACAAGAAGCCCACGAAGCAATCCGCCCAACACACTTAGAAAAAGAGGTTGCGGGAACCACTGACGAACAAAAACGTCTGTACCGCCTCATTTGGCAACGCGCAGTGTCATCACAAATGGCTGACGCAAAAACACTGCGTACTCGTGTAACTGCAAACGTGCAGAGCGAAAGTATTCCTGAATTTGTGGTAAACGGCTCGCGCATTTTGTTCGATGGCTGGCTCAAAGCTGACCCTGAAGCGCGTCAAGATGATGTTGAGCTACCAAAAATGGCCGATGGAGAACCGCTCACGTTTGTATCTATTGATAGTCTCGAAAAGCAAACCGAGCCGCCTGCACGCTATTCTGAAGCCGGTCTCATCAAAGAACTTGAAAAGCGCGGTATCGGCCGACCGTCAACCTACGCGTCGATCATTAAAACTATTGTTGACCGTGGCTACGTCGACAAACTGAACAAGTCACTCATTCCAACCGATACTGGCGATGTCGTTTCATCATTCCTCGAAAAAAACTTTACCGAATACATTAGCGACACCTTCACCGCCGACATGGAAGACAAGCTCGACGCTATCGCCCGTGGTGAAGCTGAGTACATTCCGACCCTCAAAAATTTCTATACGCCGTTTAAAAAAGACGTGAAATCAAAAGAGAAGAGTGAAAAAATTACCAACCTCGGTGATGCACCGAAAGAGTTTCCGTGTCCAACCTGTGGCGCAGCTATGATTATCAAACTCGGGCGCTCAGGGAAATTTATGAGCTGCGGGCGCTTCCCCGACTGTACCGGCGGACGCACCATTGAAGGTGTGGTTATGGAAGGTCCAAAAGAGCTGAACGAAGTCTGTCCACTGTGCAGCAAAGCAAACCTTGTTGAGCGCGAAGGACGCTTCGGAAAATTTATCGCCTGCTCACGCTACCCAAAATGTAAATTTATCCGCGAAGACGAAGCAGAGAAAGCAAAGAAAGATACCAAAGTGCAGTGTCCAACGTGTAAAAAAGGCACCATGATCGAGCGCCGCGGACGCTTTGGTATTTTCTATAGCTGTTCAGATTATCCTGAGTGTAAAAATGCGATCAAAGCAAAGCCAACAGGCCGTATCTGTACCGAATGTGGCGCTCTCATGATGGAAGGAACAAAAACAATTCCTGAGCGATGCTCAAATAAACTCTGTCCGAATCACAACCCACACAAACTGATTAAAAAGATATAGTCTCCTAGCCTATTGCTGCTCTTACAGGGAGAAGTTTTTCACTGAATAGAGTTCATCTTCATCGTTCTTCTTTTCAACGGGAGTGCGATCATCGAGCTCTTCTGTACCCTCGGTAGGAGTGAGTAAGTCAGGATGCACTTCGGGTGGCAGCTCGTACGCAGGTTTTGCACCAGAAGCAATATGTTTGTCGAGCAGAGAAACACTCGCTGTACTCTGCTGCTTAATTAAATCGGTAATACTGCGCAAATCGTCTGAAGAGAAGAAGTCGATAGTAATTTTGCCACCGGTTTGGCTCCGTTCAATGTGGACGCGAGTGCCAAGTTTTTCTGCGAGCTTTTCTTCGAGCTCAATAATTTCAGGATCGATAACGTGTTCTTTTCTGCGCACTCGTTCGTAGGCGATGCGACGAGAAATACCTTCTGCCTCACGCACAGTCAATTTTTTGAAAAGAATTTCTTTGAAAAGTACCGCTTGCTCTTCGGGGCGAGTATTCAACATCATGAGCGGTCGAGCGTGCCCTTCAGAAATTTTTCCTTCTTCGAGCGACTTAATCATGTCAGGCGGCAGCGAGAGCAAGCGTAAACTATTTGATACATACTCGCGACTCTTCCCTACCTTTTCGGCAATCTGTGCGTGCTTCATGCCAAATTCTGATGCAAGTTTGTCGAAGGCTCGAGCACGATCGATTGGATTTAAATCTTCACGTTGCACGTTTTCAATAATGGCAAGCTCAAGTTTGAGCCGGTCGTTTTCTTCTCCTGCTTTAATGAGCACCGGCACTTCACGGAGACCTGCAAGCTTTGATGCACGCAGACGACGTTCTCCCGCAATGAGTTCGTATTCAACGGCGAGACCGCCGTCGGGTTTCGTAACCTCTTTACGGGTCACCACCAGCGCCATGAGCACACCGTACTGACGAATAGAATCTGCCAAACTTTTCAATGCGAGCGGATCAAATTCACGTCGTGGTTGATACGGATTTGGTTTGATCTTATCAACCTCAACCCAAAAGACGGCATCGTTGTAAAACTGGGACATGTGAGTAGTATACCACGGCCATAGAAGGCCATTTTTTACTACCTGGGGATTACTTTGACTTTACTGAAAAATCGTTATATAATAAAAATCAGAAAGGAGTCAGGACATGGGCACCATACAACCTCAGTGGCCGAGTTTTCATCAGCTGCGCACGCTTGCTGATAAAGTTCGAGCGCTTCAACAGAGCGGAGGTTACCCGTTAGCAATGACCGCTCGCGAACTTGTCTCGAAAGAGCCAAGTATCCCGAGCGAGATTCGCCGGCGAGTAGCGATTGCAGTCGCAAAAATGGCTGATGGTCGCACGCAACGACCTGCCATAGCCCAGTTGTCAGGACGTACTATCAGACGCTACGCACAGCGCTGATACAAAGCGGATGTCACCACGACATCCGCTTTTTCCTACTCAATTTTTTTATCCTATTCTATTTCTCTGGTGTATCGTCGGCATCACCCCAATGCCAGCCAGGTCGTTCTCCTTTTTTCCAACAAATACCGAAAAGCACGGCAGTGATGACTACGAGTGGAACAAAGAAGCTCATAAGGGTGTCACTGCCCGAATGTGATCGCATGTCCGCATGTTGGAAGAGTGCAATGAGCACCGCAAAATATACACCGAGCACAAGCCACCCTTGCCAACATGCAGGCGTCCATCCCCATCCGTAGCGCTTTGCTTTAAACCAGAGCTTCATTGTGTATATCGGTACGTATTTATTGCAGAATTACCGGTATCACAATTGAGTCATCGTTTTCAGGCAATCCAGATGGATTATCTTTACGCAGCACCAGATTGAGCGGGCCCGCAACTTGTGCGTGAAATGGCACGACAATACTTGCACTGAAAGCTACGAAATCTGCGGTCATCCACTCTTCTTCTGCTGTGGCGATAACGGTGCCGATAAGTGTACCGCTTTCGGTTTGAATTTCAATGGGAAAACTTGCTTCAAAAAACCATGTGCCGCGTGCCTCCCCCTCAAGAATAAATGGTGAAGAAATAGTGCCGCCCGGTACGAGGTTGGTGATTCGAATGACATCATCTTTTTTTGCTAACACTTCTCGAGCTTCAGCATATGGATCAACCTCAGGAACTTCTGTTGGAGCGTTTGCCTGGTGCGCGAACAGCCACCACACAATGCAGATAGAGAGAACGATCACACCGATAATCGTGAGTTTCTTGATACAGTTCATACCGTAAGTGTACCAAGTTAGACCCTGCTATGCTAGACACTTCGCGCACTACTCACCCTCGGGTAGTTGCTAGGACTTTAGATACAACTGCAAAAATTTAAGCGTCTTTTTCCACGCATCTTCAGTTTCTTTGGGTGCAAAATTATCACCTGAGGGATTGGCGAATGCATGTCCCACCCCCGAGTAAATGTAGATCTCATTCGGTGTATTGTTTGCTGTTAACCCTTGGCGAAACGCCTGCACTGCGGAGAGTGGAATTGTAGTATCTTTTTCGCCAAACACGCCGAGTACTGGCCAGGAAATCTTTCGGAGTGTAATTGCATTTGTTTCGAGCTGACCATAGTAGACAACCGTCGCATTAAGCCGCTCACCTGAAAGCGAGAGCTGTACTGACTGTCCGCCGCCAAAGCACCATCCCCAGGCACCAATTTTTTTTGAACCACTGGTGCGCAAAAACGCTGTTGCTGCGCGTAAATTTGCAGTTGCTACTGTTTGATCGAGCTCATCCTTGTACGTTCGAGCTTCATCCGGGGTTGTTGCCACTTTTCCATTATAGAGATCAACAGCGAGCACCCGATACCCCTCTGCCGCAAGCAGGCGGGCGCTCCGCTCGATGTGTTCGTTCAGTCCCCACCATTCATGAATCATCACTACCCCAGGGTAGACGCCGTCGGGCGCTGCCGCAGTTGGTTCCGCTAAATATCCTTGGACACCGGGTGTGTACGCAACACGCGAGAACGATACGGTTGTCGGCTCTGGATGTTCAATAGGTTTATTGAGTGCTGCTTTTTTTTGGACGCCGTATGCATACGCACCAAGGCCCACAAGGATAATCACCGCACCCGCAATACTTACCATTTTTATCATTCGTAGATTGTATCACCTTGTATAAAAAAACCGGCGGTAGTATCGCCGGTCAATTCTGTATCACCCACCGAATGCTCATGTTCAATACGACCAGACACATACTTACAACTGACAGTGCCAGAGTTGCTGCACAGAGCGCAACAATAGCCACGCTGCCGCACATGAACACCTTTCGAAAGAACGATACCTGCATGTGCCACTCCTTTCGGGTAGAAGCATTTTGCACTTACCTCTGCAAAGTACCGAGATTTAAACCAATTGTCAATGTACACAAAGAGCGCCGATCGGCGCTCTTGTTTCTGCATGTGTACGAACAACTCTTTATGAGAGGTGCTTTGAAATGAGTTTTGTCATTTCGAACATGTTGACTGTTGCTTTGCCACCGAAGACTTTCTTAAGTGGAGCGTCAGCGTTAATGTTGCGCTTGTTTGCTGGATCCTGGAGATTGTTCTTTTTGATGTATGCCCAGATTTTTTTGGTAACTTCTGAACGAGGCATAGGACCATTACCGATAACAGCCGCGAGGTCTTCGCTCACGTTCATCGGCTTCATAAATGCAGAGTTGGTTTTTAGCATAATGTTATTATTTATATACGTACCCGCCTATTGTACCTTTTCTAGGGAAAGTGGGAATAGCCCCTGTGAAAGAGCTCCGAGTGCCCAGCACTACCCAAAGGTGAGGGTATATGCCTCAAGCCCTGGCCCACTGACTTCAATTTCTAAGGTGTGTTCGCCATATTCGAGCCCTTTGATGACTTTGTAGAGGCGATTTTCAAGCACTCGCATGGTGCTATCAGGTGCAACATCTGCTCCTGCTGCTTCACCGAGGGGTTTTCCATCGAGGATTATTTTTAACACAACACCCATTTCAGAGCTTGCCACAAAATAAACATCTTTCGCTGAGTACGTATATATAATGCGTGCACCAGCCTCGGTGTTCACCGCAGATTCATCAGTGATATTCCATATCTTAGAAAAATAGAGTGTGCCAGGTGCGACTTTTTGAGGTGCAACAAATGTTTGTTCACCACGGACGTTCTGTGTGCCATTTCCAAGAAACTCATTTCGATCTGCACCGAAATACGTTTCTTTACTGCGAATGTTTCGTTGTTCGGGGGTAGAAACTCCGTTCAGGGTAACCACGCCTGTTTCTGTTGGCACTGGCAATCCAAGCACGGTAGCCCGCTCCGCGAGTGCCCGCTTAATTGCGCGTTCTGTTTCGGCATACTCCCCTTCACCGATGTGGTCGTACACAACAAATCCATCGATGTCGACAAGATATTTGCGCGGCCAATACCGATTACCGAACGCATTCCAGGTACCGTACGTATTATCGAGCACCACAGGATACTCGATACTAAAACTTTTTTTAATTGCTGTTTTGACGTTTGCCGGAACTTTTTCGAAAGCAAATTCTGGCGTATGCACACCGATAATTTCTAATCCTTGATCTCGATATTTTTGATACCACGCATTCAAGTATGGGATGGTGCGCTGACAGTTGATACAGCTGTATGTCCAAAAATCAACGAGTACTACTTTTTTTCCGACAAACTCACCGATGGTAATCGGCTTTCCTTGTGTGTTGATATAGGCATGCGGCAGTGTAATTTCTGGTGCACGCGAATACACCGCTCCCTTGGCACTCACCCGCATGCTGGCATTTGCAACAATAGCCGGAGACAGATTGAATTCTCCACGAGGAGTGTCGGACATCTCTTTGTCGGTAACCTGTAGAAAACGCTGTTCGATACCGGTGACATCGAAAAAAGTATTTGCTGCGATGAGCTGGAGTTTTTTATCGTATCCGAAAAGAATAGCGGCACCAACAACGATGAAGAGGACACCAATGAGCTGCTTAAACCAGCCGCGTGGATCTGCAGCAACACCGAGCACCAACAGAATTTTTTGCCCGGCAAGGGTTGCAACCAAAAGAGCTACGCAGAGTCCGAGCGCGTAGGCACTAAGGTAGAGCAATCCCTCAAGAAGATTGCGCGGGAGCACGGTAGCAACGATGAGGAAGTACGTTGGACTACAGCTTGAAAACACAGGACCGAGGGCCACTCCCACCAGCACATCGCCCCAAAAGGTCTGCTTGGTATAGCCCGTCGACATGAGAGCATTTGAACTTCGGTTGAGCGTATTGAGGAACGGCAGCTTTTCGTACAAACCTGGAAACACCGTTACAATACCGAGCGCCACAATGATGCCGCCCGACAACAACTGCCAAAACACCGGCGGTACGGTAATAAAAAGGGTACTCACTTTGAGCACGAGCGTAAACACAATAACTGCAAGGCCAAGTGCGACAGTTACCGTAACCGCACGGCGGATGCTGCGAGTACCGCCAAATGATCCTCCGACAATCACTGGTAGTAACGAAATAGTGCACGGTGCCAAGATGGTGAGTGCACCAGCGAGGAGTGAGAGCGCGACGAGGAGCATGGGAGTTAGTATAGCAAAGAAGTAAATTGTGTAGCGGGATTATCCGCTATTGTCGTTTGGATATTTCCTGAAGAAAAAGTAAAGAAAAACGAAAGCGATTCCTTGAATAATATGATAGAGCGTATTGAAGTTTAAATATACTGGATCAATACTAATATGAAGCGATTGGATTATTGCGGCAACGACAGAGAGAACGCTACTTGTGAGTAAATAAAACCATACTGCTTTTTTCTGAGTAATTGATTTCCACAAACCTACTGCACCTAGTAGCAGGATAGTGGGCCCATAGAATTTTATGACGGTCGGATAATGGTAATCAACAAACAGAATCGTATACATGTAGCACAGAAAGAAAATTACAGTGATTATATTGATACTCTTAGAGATGTATCTATTCTTCAGTATAAACGCAGTAGTATACAAAATTGTTACAGCAATTAGACCGATGGATGCTGTCGTAAACATCCACATTATGAAACCGCCAAGAGATTCTGCTTTGCCAGGAAAAAATGCATGGAATAGAGCGCCTAATAGAGAAGATGCTCCAAGAAATAGGAACAGAAAAGAACCGAGACCGTAAATTGTCTTAAAGCTTAATTTTTTACCTCCTTGTTTATAGAGTAAATAAGCAAGAATTACCGATTCAACAAAGATAACAAAATCGGTTATTGCGATACTGAATTCATGTATTTGTATCCCAGAAATAGTAATCATGATTTTTTATCCTTAATTTTGAGAGAAGCAAAACCTCCGATAAACATGAAGAGTGACGCTGCGTAAAAGATCACATCAAGCGAAAGAATATCGATGGTATATCCTGCCCCGATAACAGCCAAGGCTGAAATAATGGAGGTCCAGGTATGGTAGCTCCCAATCTGTCTTCCTCTTTCTTCAGGTATTGTCATATCTGCGATAAGAGCCTTTTCGGAAGTCTTCTGAAAAGCGTTACATACACCCATTATTATTTGGAGAACGAAAACCTGATACATACTCGTGACGCTCGGAAAAAATACCAGTGAAAATGCCATGCCCCAACTGCTCAGAGCCAAGAAAATACTTCGTCCATATCTGTCCGTGAGCTTTCCCGCTCCATAATGAGCCAATGCCGAACTAATGGCAAAAAGTGCATAGGCAAAACCAAATGATACGTAATTAGCTCCGGACTCTTTGATAAAGATGACGTAGTAAGGAAAAACCATGCCTGAAGCAAATAGGATGATGTTCTGGGATATCAAAAGCCAGCGCATTGTGTAACTCTTATTGCTCATCACGGATTTGTTTTGCTAATTCAGGCTCATCGGAAATGATGCCGTAAGGATTTTTTGCTAAAGCCCATTCGATACGGCTTTCATCATCAATAGTCCACAGGAAGATTGGGTAACCTTTACCAAGAAGTCGATCAATTGTTGCCTCATCGACTTCATTATTTACACTAAGTGCGTCGGGCTTGATAATCTTTCTAAGCGCTCGACGTATCGGCTCCTTCTGCAAGAACCAAGGAAGATCCACTAGATCTTCAGGATTTATTTCCGCCAGGAGTTCGGAATTCCAGTTGGTATCCATGAATATAAACACGGTCCGAATCTGAGAATCGATTTTCTTAAGACGATAGAGTACGAGCGGATTGAATGAGCTAAGATACACACGCTCATAAGCATCATATTTTTTGATGATCTCCACAGCTCGCTCTTCTATACCTGTCGATTCCTTACCTGGAACCTTCAGTTCCACCATTAGGATCCTGTTTGGGGTTATGTTTTTTACAAAATCTTCGAATGTGTGTACGAATGATCCTTCGAAGCCTTCGCCATACTTGAGGCCGAGATCTAGTGATTCCAATTCCCTAGTAGTCTTTGAACTCACTTTTCCTGTGCTATTGGTAAGACGACCTACACTAAGGTCATGGAAAATAACAATCTCTTTATCTGAACTTTGTTGACCATCAACATCTACGCCATCCATATCTTTTTGCATAGCAATTTTTGCAGCAGCCAAGCTGTTATCGGGAGCATGATTACCAAATCCCCGATGAGCAAATACTAGGGTCTGTTCAGGTTTAAATATAAGACCCGTGTAATCAGGTTCATACAAAAAGAGATGCGTAGCAACCGCCACAAGCAAAACCAGGATAAAGCTGAGGGTATATTTTGTTTTCTTGAATCTCGGTGGATTATTTTGCATATTTTTTATAGAACTCACTCATGAATAATTCCGTCGGATCATACTGCAGCTTCTTTGTGAAAACCAGGTCTGTATTCGGATATGCAGCCCTTATTTGTTCCTTAGTAGGATAGTTTTGATAAGTCAGATAATATGTGCCGCCATACTTGATCGCCGCATCTACGATTTTTTGAGTGGTCTTTTCAGCTACGGCTTGAGCCTCTTTTGAAAGTCCGACATTGCTCATTTGAATGATGGCGAATGAATCTTCTTTCGGTGAATATGCCATGTACGTCTCATTGTTTGCCTTGACGTATCGAACTGTAGAACTGATAACGTTCATATCATCATCAGTGAGAATCTGCCTGAATTCATCCATAAACGGCACGAAATTCCTGATAGGCACATAATACTCCTGAATGATGTCAGTATTTTGATTCGAGTAATATTCAAGGAGTTCAAGAGGAGCGAGCGGCGGGCGCATCGAATTATTTCGCGAAACAAGCCTGACGCTTCCTACGCCAGCCTCGATCTTTTTCTGCAATGACCATCGCAACACCTTAGCCCAATCAAACTTGCGAGAAAGTCCGAAGAAAAATTTATCCCGATACACATACTCTTCATCGGTCAGATCATGAATATCTTCTTTCGTAGAAGACGTTGCGCTCCATGTAGTCACCACCATTTCTTTTAAGAACGATTCTGGATCAGGGTCGATCGATGGTCGAGCAAGCAACATCTTGATATCTTCTTTGCCTTTAATATTATTTGCAAAATAGTCTGGAAAATCCCTGTAGTCTACAAGTGTTGATTTTTGCTCATATACCTCGTCATCAGTCAGTTGAATATCGACATCAAGAATAACGCCGAACATACCATACCCACCGATCGCCAATTTAAAGAGATCAGAATTTTCAGACCTGCTCACAGTGAGAATCGTGTCGTCAGCGGTAAGTAAGCGGAATGACTTTACTGTCTCTATTACAGAAGAAGTATCCGTATCTCTGCCGTGCGCATTAGCGCTTAGCGTGCCTCCGATAGTAAATACGTACGAAGATTGCATTACCTTAACCGCTAATCCGTATGGATTTGCGTAAGCTTGAATATCTTTCCATCGTGCGCCGCTTTGAACGGTGATTACTTTTGTTTTCGTATCCAGGTTCAGTACTTTATTAAAAGCAGTCATGTCGAGAACAACAGCATCTTCATAGTATGTATGTCCTCCTTGACTATGCTGGGCACCGGCAATCGAAACCTTCAAGCCTTTTTCCTTTGCGTCAGCAACAACTCTTTTTAGATCTTCAACGGTGTTAAGTGTATCGACGGAATGCACTTTTACAGGAACGAGTCGAGCAACGTCGGTAATGAGGAGTTTGTCTTTGTGATGGAGTATACGATCGTATGAAAAGATGAAGGAGCCTAAATATGTGACGATCAAAAGAAATAGTAATACCGAAGTAATAAGGATTTTCTTTTTCATGTAGTTACCGAAGATAATACCAGAAATGTGGCCTGGTTGGAATGTTTAGACCTTACCTTCACTTCAAATTTTTATACAGCTGACTTCCTACCGCTTCTGCTCCGTGTCTCGTATTCCGCTAGACTTCGTAACTGTGTCCGGCATGTTCTGTGTGTACGGAAATAATCGCAGAACCAAAAAAGTGAGCGGTTTCAACAGATTTTGAAGAAATCTCATTATAAAATCAACGATTGCTGCGGGACTTGGATTCGAACCAAGATGAACGGTTTCAGAGACCGCTATCCTACCATTAGATGATCCCGCAAGGGTTTCACTACGATACTGTAAAAGAGGCGGTTTTTCAACTCTTTCCTACTTCCCTCTCTTCTTCAGTGCTGCTTTAATGAACGCAGTAAACAGTGGGTGCGGCGTTGTTGGTCGAGCTAAAAATTCTGGGTGAAATTGTGTACCGAGGAAAAATGGGTGGGCGTGCGTGCCGGTGCGCGGGAGCTCGGCAATTTCCATAAGGGTACCATCCGGTGATTGACCAGAGAATATTAACCCTGCTGCTTCAATCTGAGAGATGTAGTCAGGGTTTACTTCGTAGCGATGGCGGTGTCGTTCGACAATATTCTGTTTTGCATAGGCTTCGTGCGCAACAGTTTTTTCTTTCAAACGACAATCGTACGCACCCAAACGCATGCTGCCGCCGTAGTTTCCTTCATCAAGCTTTTTTCGCTGATCAGGCAAAATGTCGATAACCGGATGCGGCGTGTCTTTGTTAATTTCAGTCGTATGTGCACCACCAAGTCCCGCAACATTTCGTGCAAATTCAATAGTCATGAGCTGCATGCCGTAACAGAGACCAAAGTACGGAATCTTTTTCTCACGGCAAAACTGAATAGCGTTTATTTTTCCTTCAATGCCTGTTTCGCCAAAACCGCCGGGTACCAAAATACCGTCAAACTGTGCTAAATCTTTTACTGACTTCGCTGACTCGTACTCGTTTGCATTGAGCCACTCGAGCACTGGTTTTGCACCCTGTGCGTACGCTGAAAATTTAATCGCTTCAATAACTGAAATGTAGGCATCCGAAAGCACAAAATCACCACTGTTAAAATATTTACCGACAATACCAATTCTTACTTCTTTGGTTGGATTCTTCACGCGATGAACAAACTTTTTCCAGCCATTTAAACCGTTCTTTGGCTTGCGCGCCTTCATGTTGAGCGCTGTGAGCAGCGTATCGCTCATGTTGTCGCGCTCGAAATTAATCGGCACATCATAAATACTCTCGATGTCAGGCGCTGAGATAACACGCTCTTCCCACACGTTACACGACAGTGCAATTTTTTCTTTACGCTTTGCATCGAGGGGCATTGAGCTACGCGCAATAATCATATCCGGCTGTACGCCGTACGAGTTCAGCATACGCACCGCGTGCTGGGTTGGGCGGGTTTTCATTTCGCCAATTTTTGAAGGAATAGGCAGGTAACTCACCAACACAAAAATAACATCGTGTGGGTGCTTAATTTTAAGAATGCGGGCCGCTTCAATGAAGAGCATGTTTTGGTAGTCGCCAATAGTGCCGCCAATTTCAATGAGCGATACATCAGAACCATGTGTCACTGACGCGCGCTCAATACGTTTTGCAATTTCGTTTGTCACGTGTGGAATCGCCTCCACACACTTGCCACGAAAGCCGAGGGCGCGCTCTTTATCGATTACATACTTATAAATCATACCGCTTGTCATGTAGTCATCATTTGAGAGATCGACTTCGAGAAAGCGTTCGTAGTTGCCCATGTCTTGATCGGTTTCTAAACCAGAATTCAAAACAAAAACCTCACCGTGTTCGGTGGGGTTCATGGTACCCGCGTCGACGTTCAAATACGGATCGACTTTAATTGGATTTACTTTGAGGCCGCGCGCTTGGAGAATGCGGCCAATTGATGCAGTAGCAATACCCTTTCCCACTCCCGACATCACACCACCGACAACAAAAATATATTTGTGCGGTCGGGGTTTGGTACTTCGTGCCATCGCTATATCTTAAGATATTTTCGAACCGCAAGGTAACTTGACACAGAGCCGATAGCAACGCCTGACCCAATGATGACGAGTACAATTTCAACAAAGTTGTCGATGTAGTAGGTTGTAAGGTTTAGTCCAGCGAAAAAGTCGCTGGTGCGCGGTCCAAGCCAGAGTACCAACGGATAAAAGAGCGCGATGGTAAGTATGCCAGCAATGATGCCGTAGAGTATACCCGTTACCACAAATGGGCCGCGGATGTACGTGGTACTTGCCCCAACCAAACGCATAATGCCAATTTCTTCACGCGAGACGTAAATAGCCAGTCGAATAGTATTGAATGAAATAACCACAGAAAGAAAGACCAACACAATGGTAATAATGGCACCAAGTTGGCGGCCAGAGTCGATAATTTTTGACAGTGTATCAATAGCAACTTTATTTTGCTCATAGTTCACTCGATCAATAATTGGGGCGCCGCTTTCGGTAAGGACATCGTTACCCTTCAGGAACGCCGCAACGCCAGCATACTGTGATGGTTCTTTGGCCCGGACATTGAGCACGGCGCCAAACGGATTATCATCGAGTTCTTCGAGTGCCTGCAACGTTAAACTGTCATCTGCGTGACGGGTTTTAAATTCAGCCAGTGCTTGCTCGCGAGAAACATATTCAACAGCAGCAACTTCGGGCAAGCGCTCAATGGTTTGCTTAATAGTGAGCATCTCCTCTTCTTGGGCGCTCGTGAGGAAATAGACATTGATATCAACCTTGTCTTTAATTTGATTGAGCGTGCTGGTAAGGAGCGCATTGGTAAAAATGATTGACCCGATTGCAAACAGAGTGATAAACATCACCAGGAGAGATGCGAGTGACACAAAACTGTTTCTCCAGAATGTGAGGACGCCCGAACGGATGACACGTTTTGTTGCAAGCCAAAGCATAAGTATAAAGAGAGTTACAAAATATAATGACCGTGCGGATCATCGCGAATAATCTTTCCGCTATCCATAGTAATAACTCGACCCTTAATCGTATCGACTACTCCCTTGTTGTGCGTTGTCAGCAGTACGATAGTACCAAGGTCGTTAATTTTTTTAAGAATTTGCACGACATCGTACGTGTTTACGGGATCAAGGTTGCCAGTCGGTTCATCAGCAATAACGATGTCGGGCTGGTTCACAATCGCGCGAGCAATGGCGACACGCTGCTTCTCCCCGCCAGAAAGTTGGTGCGGGAAGTTGTACATTTTGTGACCGAGGTCGACAAGTTCGAGCACGTGCGGCACATCTGAGGCAATTTCTTCGTCGGTGCGACCAGCTACTTCCATAGCAAATGCAATGTTTTCGTAGGCAGTGAGGTGCGACAACAAGCGAAAATCTTGAAAGATAGTACCAATGCGGCGGCGGACCTTATTGATTTGATTACGACGAAGGGCGTGGATATCGTGTGAACCAAAATAGACCGTGCCACCAGTTGGACGTTCTTCAGCAAGGAGCATTTTTAGGAGTGTGGTTTTACCCGCCCCTGAGTGGCCTACTATTGATACAAATTCTTTCGGTTCTACTGAAAACGTGATGTCGTCGAGGGCAATAGTATCGCTGTTGTACTGTTTTGAAACGCGATCAAAGTAAATCATCTGGTTTAGTATACCAGATTTTTCTCAGCAGCAAGGAATTCGTCGAGATTGCCCTCCAATACCGGCTCAATAGTGCGAGTTTCCACGTTTGTACGGTGGTCTTTTATCATTTTGTAGGGGTGAAAGACGTACGACCGAATCTGGTTACCCCAGTCAATCGATGTTGTTGAGCTAATAGACAAGCCCTTCTCTTTCGCACGACGTTCATCTTCTTGCAGTTTGTAGAGTTTGCCGGTGAGCAGCTTGAGCGCCAACTCTTTGTTTTGAGCTTGTGAGCGTTCGGTTGCCACATGCACCGCGATGTTTGTGGGGATATGCACTGCGCGCACCGCCGTTTCGCGCTTGTTCACATTTTGCCCACCTGGTCCTCCCGCTTTAGCAAACTCGATGCGAATCTGGACTTCAGGAATTTGAAAATCCGCACCACTGCCAATTTTTTCAAATTTTGGAATAACTTCAACGAGCGAGAACGATGTTTGTCGCAAATTTTTTGAGTTGAACGGTGAGAGACGCACTAAGCGGTGCACGCCAGATTCGTTTTGGAGAATACCGTAGGCACCTGCGCCTGATACTTCAAACGACACGTTTCGATAGCCGTTGTGATCATTTGGAGATTCACTAATAATGCTCGTTTTCCACCCTTGGCGTGCTGCGTATTTTCGATACATATCAAAAAGAATGCGCGAGAAATCCTCAGCATCATCACCTCCAGCACCTGAGAAAAGAGTGATCACGGCACTGCCTTTGTCATATTTGCCACCGATGCTGCCGTCACGCTCAGCCTTGAGATCAGCGATGCGCTTAATAATGTCCTGGGCTTTTTGTTTGTCCTGCCAAAAATCAGGTCCTAGCATTTCTTGCTCGAGGGCTTCGATGTGAATATCTATTGGGAGTTGCTGCGGTTTGTGCGGTTCGTTATCTGCCATAGGCGTATCATATAGTGTTTTTGGAGACTAACAAAATTGCATTAGGGGAATTACAGAGGTAAAAAAACCACCCGGAAGGATGGTCTGTGCGCGTTCTGTACATGTCACGATTATGTCTCTTGGGGGAGGTTGGTATCTGAGCATGCAGATACCATTCGGTAGTTAAATAGTAACCCACCACCCTCT
>Ga0163151_10000140_pt1 | contig 122910 bp, 128 predicted proteins | sample OliLakLV19MP5IB2_FD_145596 | JGI IMG/M metagenome (GOLD analysis project Ga0163151, IMG submission 145596) | Freshwater microbial mat bacterial communities from Lake Vanda, McMurdo Dry Valleys, Antarctica - Oligotrophic Lake LV.19.MP5.IB-2 | ecosystem: Environmental > Aquatic > Freshwater >...
GATAAATATTTTTTCGTTTGTCCCCATATTCCTATATCAATTATCAAATTCGTCTTTAAATAGTGGGGAGAAAGTTTTTGAGGTTTAATCGTCGGCTTAACAGGGCAAAGCCAGATTGGATATATATTTATTTTATCACTTGAATATTTGATAAAACTGAATGCCTCCTTTAATGGAACATAGAAGTCTTGTATAAAATAATCCTGAGACATATTTACCGCATGCATCCCGTCATAAAGTTTTCTGGTGTTAAGAAATGGATTTAAAATATATTTTGTGAATTTATTGTTTGGTATATGAAAGAATGGAAAAGCATACTCACCCATCCAAAAGGCACCTCTGTTGTATCTGAATAAATAATCTTTAATTGGGACGATCTCTTCGTATTCAAGATTTTTTACTGCGATTTTTTGTGCATGTTCATAAAACCACGGGTCTTTGAAGCTTGAATATGTCTGAATAGGGAGCTGTTTTTTGTCACTAAATTTTCCAGCTATCACAATCCTTTTTTCTTTTGAGAAAATAATTCCTTCAATGAAGTCATATTTTCCTTCTTTTGTTAGCTTATTAATTACATCTAGTGTTTTACTTTCTGTAGATACTGGAATGAATCGTAGATGAACATAATGTTTAACTGGAATGAGTCTTATTTTTATAAGTGTTATAAGTCCTAAACTTCCATAAGACCCTGAAATACCATAGAAAATATCCGGGCTATTCTCCCCTGAAGCACGTAAAATTTCTCCGTTACCTAAAATAATTTCATATTCAAGGCAAGAATCATTAAATTGACCATATTTGAACGATGAGGCTTCTAATGCAGCCCCATTTACTGCCCCGCCGCAGGTGATCCCTGGAAATTCAGTAATGACTGGAGGGATAAGTCCGTGCTTAAGTGTCTCCCCGATAAGTTTATCCATTGGAACATTTGGTTCCACTATGACATATTTATGTTTTTCGTTAATCTCCAGTACGTTATTAAGTTCTGAGATATCAATTAACTGACTATCATTTTTATTTTGTTGTCTGGTTGAATTTGTACCACCGCGGTAAAATCGAATAGTTTTCTGTTTAGTTTTCGAAATTTCTTTAATTTGAGTTGCAATGTCCTTAACCTTTTGTGTATGTGTATTTAAATTCATATTTTTTCCAGGAAATAATCAAATATCCATTCTGTGTCTTCAGGTCCAGGAGTTGCTTCAGGATGAAATTGTACAGACATTATAGGTTTGGAATTATGAATTATTCCCTCATTGCTTCCATCATTTGCATTTGTAAACCAGGTATCAAATCCCGACGGAATCTTACTTACCTCAAAACCATGGTTTTGAGTAGTTATATAACATCTTTTTGTTCCTTTCATTATTGCTGGTTGGTTCTGGCTTCTGTGGCCATATTTAAGTTTGTCTGTCTCTCCTCCTGCGGCTAAGGCAAGAATTTGATTTCCCAGGCAAATTCCCAGAATTGGAATATCAGTTTTAAGTAATTTTTTTACGTTTTCTATAGTTTCGCTCGCTTTTGTGGGATCTCCGGGTCCATTTGAAATTACAACTGCATCAATGTTTTTTATCTCACTTTGAGAACTCAAATCAAAATTCCAGGGGACAGTTATGACATTCACTTTTCTCTTAAGTAGAGCTCTTTGTATATTTTTTTTCGCACCGCAGTCAATGAGAAGAATATTTTTCGCATTTTTCGAAAATGTTTGGATCTGAACTTTTTTTGTTGAAACTTGAGCTACTAGATTTTCAGTATTCGGATCATAAAAATTAATGTCTTTGTCATTGATAATCTTTCCAAGCATGGATCCCTTGTCTCGTATTTGCTGAGTTAATAATCTGGTGTCTTTAATGATAAGCCCAGGGATATTTTCTGATTTAAGCCACTGTCCAAGCGTTTGACGGCTTTGAAAATGAAACGGAGTGTCTATGTAGCTAGAGACAACGAGTCCAGAAATCTGAATTTTTTCTGATTCCCAAAAGATCGTGTCAGGGATACCATAATTTCCTACCAAGGGATATGTAAGAACTAAAATTTGTCCTCTGTAAGAGGGATCCGTGAGGCTTTCAGGATAACCCATCATGCCGGTTGAGAAAACAACTTCACCGGCGCATGACATCAAAGCACCAAAATTTTCTCCTTCAAATGATTGTCCGTTTTTAAATATTAGTTTTCCTGCCATTATTTAATCTTTCCTAGAACCAGTGCAATTAAAGCCATTCTGACATACATTCCGTTTCTGACTTCAGTTCGTAAGTATGCTGCGCGAGGATCGTTATCGACTTCAGTTAAAATTTCTCCCACTCTTGGGAGTGGGTGCATAAATATAGTATTTATGCCTGCTCTCTCGCTGATTAATCTATTATCTAAAATAAATTTATTTTTTACTTTTTCATATTTTCTAAGTGATTTAAATCTTTCTTTTTGAACCCGGGTCCAATACCAGAAGTCTGCATCCCGTGGTATATCTTGTGTTGAACTTATTTCAATTAGTGAAATTCCTGATTCAGAGAACTTTCTGAAATCTTCGCGAGAAAGCTTTAATTCTTTTGGGGAAAGGAGATAAAGTTTGTTCTTCTTATATTTTGCCAATCCTCTTATTAATGAATGAACAGTTCTACCGTTTAACATATCTCCTGCCAAGACTCCCGTTAAGCCATCAAGTTTTTCAGCATGTTCATAGATAGTAAAAAGATCTAGTAGAGCTTGCGAGGGATGTTCGCCAATTCCATCACCAGCGTTTATGACAGGGACATGCTGTGCAGCTTCAGCAGCCTTTTGCGCAGTTCCCATGTTTGGATGTCTAATGACAATTGCATCACAGTATGCTTCAAAAACTCGAATAGTATCTTCTAGCGTTTCACCTTTACTAACTGATGAAAAACTTTTAGGATCCAGAATATCAATTGTGGCCCCGCCAAGCTGTTTTACGCTTGCTCCAAAAGATCCAAAAGTTCTGCTTGATGGTTCATAAAAAATAAGAGTAACGATGTTACCCTTAAGAATTTCGGAAGGTCTGGCATTCGCGCCTATATCACGCATCTTCAAAGTGCGCTTAAAGAGAATGGATATATCTTTTGGGGAAAATTGATCGAGGGACAAAATGTCTTTGCCTTTAAAGTTGCCGTTTATTGTCGTTGTCTTTACCGACTTGGCCATAAAAAATCAGAGGTTCGTTTGGGTCGCAAACTCGCTCTGAGATTTAATTTTAACAGAGTGTTTATATAAACGTCAATAAGGTTTTATTAGTCTTTTACGAATTTTTAACTTGTTTTAATTACGCGAGATGTAAGCTTTAAGCATAGCGAAGGCGGAAAAGTCTCTGAAGAGAAAAAATAAGCTCGTTTTGTTAAAATAGACGAGTGAAGAAATTTATTCTCTACTCGATCCTACTCTTAGTGATCTTTTCCATAGGAATGTATTTTTTCTATTCATATGAGGTTTCAAAAAATAAGACTTTTGCTTCCCCTATTCCAGAATTTCTAGTTAAGAAAGAAAACTCTGAAGTTTATTCTTTGGATATGTGGCTTCCTACTCTCTTTGGATTCTTTGAATCAAATGATGTGCCCCAGATTTCTGCAAAATCTGTTCTTGTTTACGACATAACTGATGAGAAGATGATTTATGAAAATAATGCTTCAAAAAAGCTCCCCATGGCCTCAATCACCAAGCTTATGACTGCAATTGTCGCCATAGATCACAAGAAAAAATCTGATGAATATGTGGTTTTTCCAGATGCGCTTGTCGGTGAAAACGTAATGGGGCTTTCTGAAGGAGAAGTCTTGAGTCTTGAGAAACTTCTTTATGGAGTATTCATGTATTCAGGAAATGATGCAGCAGAGGCTTTGGCGCTTAACACTATGGACAGAGATGATTTTATAGAAACCATGAACAAGAAGGCAAAAGCGATCGGTATGACAGACACTAATTTTACAAATCCAACTGGACTTGAGGGTGATGGCAATCAACACTCAACTGCCTATGATTTACTTATTCTTTCAAAATATGCAGTTACAAATTATCCTGAAATAATCAAAGCTTCTTCAACTCCTGAGATTTTTATAGAAGCCACTGATGACCACTATGCTTATGATATGTATAATCAGCTAAATTTAATAACCACGTATCCTGGCGTTAAAGGTTTAAAAGATGGATATACTCCTGAAGCCGGGCTCTGCTTGATAACTTACCTGGACTACGAAGGGCATAAAATTATTGGAATTATCTTAGGAAGTGAAAACAGAAGACAAGAGATGAAAGATTTACTCGATTACTCACTAAAACAGCAAGGAATTGAGCCACCAGAACACGGATAGTTGAACCACGGATTCAAAAAAGGTAAAATACGTATACTTGCCGCGGTGGTGGAATGGTAGACACGAAGGCCTTAAGAGCCTTTTCCCTTTCGGGAGTGGAGGTTCGAGTCCTCTTCGCGGTACATGGAATAACCTTCATGGTTTTTCCTAATTACGGGGTTTAGCTCAGTTGGTAGAGCGCGCGGTTTGGGACCGTGAGGTCGGAGGTTCGAGCCCTCTAACCCCGACACTACTTCATTTCAGCATAGACTACAGTTCTTTTGCTATAGTTCTTCGTTTCGCGATCAAAATCCCCTTCACAAGTTATGAGATTAAGCTTGCGTCCGGTAGAATCTGCAAATACTTCCTCTAGCGGAAAATCGTCCCAAGGATAGCTTTCAATCCCTTTTATGATAAATGTTTGTTTTTCTCCATCTTCATCTGTAATTACGATTTCGTTTCCTGTTTTGAGATTCTTTAGATCCCAGAATACAGCAGGGCTGCCGTCCGGAGCGTCAAGATGTCCTGCCAGAACTGCGCTGCCTATTTCCCCTGGCTTAGGTCCTAGTTCATACCATGCCACGTTTTCTGCCTCTTTAGGGACATCCATATTGCGTTTAGCGTCTAGTCCTACATATTCGATGTTAGAATTTACGCCAATTTCAGGAATAGAGAGCTTTACAGGATTTCTAATTGCTTCAGAAGCAATTTCATTTATTTTCTCTCCGACTTCCGTTGTGGCCCGTGTAACTTGAGATTTTGCAGAATTTTCTTGGAATCTAAATAAATATAACCCAGTAGCGAGCACCACGAAAATAATCAGTAGAGCTAGTGTCTTTTTCATAATAAAACCAAAGGGCGTTCATACAAACGCCCTATTTGCTTAGTTTCCAAAACCAGTTGACGGAGCTCCATCAGGAACCGTAGTCGTTGGTGTTGGTGTTGTTGTTGGGGTCGGAGTTGCGGTCTGAGCCTGAGCAAATCCAACTACACCTACGAACATAAGTAGTGCAATCCCAAATGTTATTACCTTATTCATTAAATCACCTCCTTCTAGCTTATAGCTTCCCAGATCAGTGTAAAAAGGAAGCAAAACAAAAGTAAGAGCAGAGTAAGAATGTGCTAATCAATTGATCTTAAAGCCTGGGTTTGATAAAATAACGTTAACTCGCGGGTGTAGTTTAATGGCAGAACACGACTTTTCCAAAGTCGATACGAGGGTTCGATTCCCTTCACCCGCTCACTAAATCTCCTTATGATCCGAACTGTAATTTTTGATTTTGACGGCACAATTGCTGATTCGTTAGAAATAATTATTAGACTGTTTAACGATGTTTCTTCAAAATACGATCTTCCACAAATTAAAGAATCTGATTATGACGACCTTCGAGGGAAAAGTGCTCACGAACTAGTTAAGCAGTTTAAAGTAACGCCTCTTAAGCTTCTCATGCTTTCAAATGAAATAAGAAAGAATTTTAGAGAAAAAGTAAAAGATGCACCCTCAAATACCGGAATAAAAGAGTTGATTTGGGATTTACATAAAAATGATATTAAGGTAGGAATTGTTACTTCAAATTCAAAAGAAAATGTTGAAGTATTTTTAAAAAATAATAAGATTGAGAATGTAGATTTTATCCATTCTGAAAAAAATCTATTTGGCAAAGGAAACGTCCTAAATAATGTAATCACTGCTCAAGGCCTAAATCATTTAGAAACTTTTTATGTAGGAGATGAAGTCAGGGATATTGATGCCGCCAGAAAATCAGGAATACAAATAATAAGCGTTACCTGGGGGTTTAATGATATTGCAAGAATTGAGAAAGCTAGCCCTGATTTTATAGTAAGTAAGCCTTCTGAGGTTTTGAAGATTGTTAAGGGTTAAGGAGTTGGTGTTGCGTCGTCATTCAAAGAGCTTCCTGCTGTTACGACTACATCGCCATCTTCATCACTAGATAGCTCTTCAATTTCTACCGGTCCCCTCTTCTCAAGAGCCTTCTTGAGCTCATTTATAAATTCTTCTTCTACATCTTCATTTGCAGCAATAATCGTGTCAGTGTAATTTGCGCTATCTGCGTTGCCAATTGCTCCGACACTAAATCCGGCGTCTTCGAGAATTTCCTGTACATTTGCTGCCTCCCCTGCTATACCGCTTCCGTTAAGAACCTCGATCTGGTATTTGGATTTATCTACTGCAGTTGTAGTCGGTGTCGGCTCTTTTGTAGGCATTTCAATTGACTTGTCTGTATCCCCATTTCTGGATATGTCTACCTTATAACCCGATTTAAGATATAGATATCCTCCTACAATTGCAAAGCCAATTGCTGCGGCAATAATTGCAAAAAGAATAACCTTTTTCCAGCTGAATGAATCGTTTTCATTTGGATTATCACTAAATGGCTCGTTTTCTGTTTTCGTGACTATCTCGCTGTCTTCTTTCTTCGTCGTTTCTTCTTCTTCTTCTTCTTCCGAGTTCTCTTTTTCAGCCTCTTCAACCTTTTCTGTTACTTCGATCTCTTCTGTTTCTTCGACTTTTATTTCCTCGACAACAGGGGTGACTTCATCTTTTTCTTTCTCTTCTACCTCAATTGTGACATTGGCGTCGGGGATTCTGGTGACTTTTTTTATAGTTTTCTTTTTGGCAGCCATACTACTATCTTAAGGTTTTGTAAGCAATTTTGTCAAACTATTTAAAAGATCTGAAGATAATAATTGCGGCTGATACAAACGGAATAGACAGAAGAGCGCCTACGATTCCAAATAATTGTCCCCCTATAAGAATAGAGATTAGAATTATAACCGGATTTAATCCTACTGCTTTTTGCATGATTTTTGGTACCAATATATTATTCTCAGCTACCTGAATTCCAGCATAGGCTATCATTACTACCAGTCCCATAACAGGAGATATTGCAAAGGCAATAATCACTGCTGGAATAGCAGCGATGATGGGTCCAAGTGTTGGTATGATTTCAAGGAATCCTGCGAGAATCGCAAGAGGAAGTGCAAAAGGAATTCCAAGCGCTGTCAAAACAAGCCACGTGATTACACCTATTACCAAGGAAAGTACCACCTGTCCTCTTAGCCATGCTCCAAGTTTTTCTTCTACTAAATGAATAGTAAGTCTTGCCTTTTCTCTGTATTCACTAGGCAAGATATTTGGTGTTTCGCGTCCAAGCCTTTCTCGATCCAAAAGAAGATAAAAGCTAAGGATAAATATAGTGAGAACTGAGAATATTCCTCCGAATACTTTTCCTGTGATTGAGAAAGCGTTTTGACTTATGGAACCGACCGTAGGTGAAATGTATGACTGGATTGTGCTGGTGTTTAATTCTATGCCGAATGCAATTGAGAGTGTTTCCAGATATTCCGGAATAGCTTTGAATAAAGCTTGAATTTGAGATACAAAGAATGGCAGAATCGGGATAACCAATAGTACAATAAACGCAATAACTATGGCATAGATTAGAACAATAGCTACTATTTTCGGTACTTTGTAGCGTCTTAGGGTTCTAACAAAAGGATGCATGGAGGCCATTATGATATAAGCCATGAATATTCCTATAAGAATTCCTTGCACCTGGTACATGAGGAATGCAACAGCAATGATAATAACTGTGGTCAAGATATGGTTATTTAGTATGTATTTGACTATAGGGCTTAGCATAGCTTCAATTATAGCACAATCAGTTTGATTTTGCCCCAAAATAAAGGTAAAATATAGTTGGATTTTCTAATATTGCTAGTTACATGTTGGTAATACACAAAATCGCTGGATGATGTTTGGTCGGTTTTGTGATCAATAAAAGGAAATCGTTGGGAAAAACCGTGAGGTTTGTCCCATTTAGGCCCCGTAGCTCAACGGATAGAGCGAGTGCGTTCTAAGCACCAGGTTGGGGGTTCGATTCCCTCCGGGGTCGCAAGACTAGCTAGTTGGAAATTGCTAAAACTCTTTTTGGAAGATGAGGGTGTGAATTTACAATTTCAGCGAGCCATACGAAAAATCCCTTCTCAGACTTTATTTGAGACTTATATTCGGTTACATTTACTAAATTCCCCAGTCTTTTTCCAGTAACAAGCTTGATTAAGGCTCTTTCGCAAACCTTTTGATCTTTAATTACAGCTTTCATTACTCTGTCACAGGAATATTCCATTGATCGTGAAAGCGCAGAGCCTAAAAGCGGGAGAAAGCCAGATGGAGTTAAAAACCAGTTATAAAAATGCGTGTGATCCAGTGCATGGTGTGCAAGTTCGTGTGCTATTACTGCGTCTAATTGTTTTTGATCCCTATCTTCTACCAAAGCATCAGCTAAGTCTGAGTATATAAACTAGTATCTTTCTTGAAATTAGTCTTGCAGCAAATGCATTGAGTTCTCCGCCATAGTTTTGGATGTACATATCAGGAGGTTTTGCGAGCCCTATTTTTTTAGAGATTCTTACCATCGACTCCCTTCTTCCCACTCTCAATGATATCTCTAGGGATGCATTAGGCGGAATAGAACCGGATTATTTGGATGAAGTATTAGAACAGGTAAATAGCATGCTGCTTCTCATGTCACCTGAGGGTATTGTAGGTTTTTCAGGATTTGACGCTCGTAATATTGAAAAGGTAGGATTGGTGCTTGATCAGCCAGTGAGCATGATAAGGAAGAAGTATCAAAAAATGGGACATGGAACTGAGATAATTAGAGTAGCAGCGGCTAGAAATCCCCAGGCGCGCTATTTTACATTTGCAACGCAAAATCCAGCTGAAGTATTATCAGTCGAAAGAGCTCTAAATCCGGAATTTATTGCTCCTCTTGATAAGTCATACGCAGACGAATCAGGTCTAATGTTTGATCTCATGCGTATTGCTCAAGCACATCATGTGCGCGTCGATCCTGTGAGCGGAGTAAATCAGGGTGTTTACCGTGAGCGATTTGGAGATTATGAAGTAGATCTGGAAAATCCAAGAATTGTCGAGATAGAGAATAAATTTCAAAATGCAGGTCTAGATAGAGATCGAGGAGACAGAATGTTTATGATGGCTAGGTTGCATACGAATTAGGTTTGAAGCAAACTATGAGCTTTGGTATAATACTAGCGTGGTGGATGTAGCTCAGTGGTAGAGCTCCTGGTTGTGGTCCAGGTGGCCGCGGGTTCGATCCCCGTCATCCACCCATTCGACAGGCTCAGGGTTTGCTGACCTTCTTTGTTATCTTGAAATTAAATTTTAAAGTTTTATTCTATATCCATGTTAACTAAAGCAGATCTAGAGCAATTAGGTAAAGTTGTTCGAAAAGTTGTGAAAGAAGAGGTTGAGGCTGAATCGAAAAACATTAAAGATGATCTGGAGCATGAGATTAAAACTGCAAATCTTCACATTAGAAATTCAATACACGAGTTAGGAGATAGAATAAAAAATTTGGAAATTAGGCAAAGCTCGGTTGAATTAGAACTTAAGGGTTTAGAAAAGATATAAAAAAACTTCAAAAAGATATTAGTTTTGCAATCAATGTTTTCAATATAGAGGATACGAGATCAGGTAGAGAGTGCGAATAATTGAAGATCATTTACGAATTTAAATTTAGTCGAATCCATCCCCGTCATCCACTTCAAGCATAGTTTAGGATTGTTATATCAAACTTTCTCAAATCGTTTTCCTATTTGGTTAAATCTTTTTCAGGCTTCCTTACATCCCAGCTCCTAGTCGTTTAAAATATAAACCCTTACCCCATTCTTATATATATAGTGCTATTATGGGTGAAATGAATAAGTATGATTAATTTATCTATATTAGATGAAGAAAGAGAGTTGTTAAATGTTCGCCGTGCTGCTGCATTTTTGGGCGTCAGCGTAACTACCATTAGAAGGTGGGCACAAAACAAAAAGATTTATGGCTTAAAAATAGGTACTCGTGGTGACTGGAGATTTACTAAGGAGGATTTGCTCAAGATGGTTAGCACAAATAAGGAATGAAATTCATAAATCGAAAAATTATGCATGAATAATATGATAATAAATAAAATTTCTAAAGTTCTTAAAAAAAGTATCGAGAAAGAAAAAAAACAATCACTAAAAATTGAAAACCTCTTAGATGCTGTTAAATATGCACAAGATATTATAGATACTGTAAGAGAGCCGTTTCTTGTCCTAAATGATTCGCTCCATGTAGTAACTGCAAATCCTGCATTTTACAGTATGTTCAAGGTCGTAAAGAAAGATACTGAAGGAACACTTGTCTATGAACTTGGAGATCGGCAGTGGGACATTCCAAAACTCCGAAAACTACTTGAGGATGTGCTACCAAAAAAGAAAATATTTAATGACTTTGAAGTAACTCATGATTTTCAATCTATCGGAGAAAAAACAATGCTTCTTAATGCTAGGCGAATTGACCATTCTCCGTTAATTCTTCTTGCTATTGAAGACATTACAATGCAAAAGCAATACGCTGACTTAAAAGAAAGTAACGAAAAACGTTTTCGTGCTTTGATTGAAAAAAGCGCAGATGCGATTGCACTCGTTAATCTTGCAGGCAAAGTATCGTATGCCAGTCCTTCAACTAAAAGTGTGATCGGTTATACTCCAAAGGAGTTTCAGAAACAGACCAATCCATTTGATCTTGTCCCACCAGATGAGAGAGAAACAGTTACACAGCTCTTTGAAAAACTTCTCAAAAAACCAGGCAGTAGTGAGCATGTGGTGTATAGAATTGAACACAAAAATGGTAGCCTCGTCTGGATAGAGTCTGTTATGACTAATTTGATAAATGACCCGAATGTTAAGGCAATAGTCATAAACTATCGGGATGTATCAGTAAGAAAAGAGCTTGAAACTCAAAAAGATAATTTTATAGGTATTGCATCCCACGAATTAAAAACTCCAGTAACGATTATTAAGGCATATACGCAGATATTGCAGAAACGCTTTGAGAAATTAGGAGATGAAGCAGCTAATCAAAGTCTTGCGAAAATGAACGCTCAAATCAACAAATTAAATACTCTTATTGGGGATTTGCTGGATATAACTAAAATTGAGACAGGCGAAATAGTATTTAATAAAGTCATGTTTGATTTTGATAGCCTCTTGAAGGAGACACTTGAGGATGTGCAACTGACTTCTGATAAACACGATATAAAATTAAGAGGCGTAGTTAATAAGCAAGTATACGCAGATCGGGAGCGGATTGGACTTATTTTGGTTAATTTATTAACCAATGCAATTAAATATTCTCCAAAATCTAAAGATATTATTGTCCAATCATCTATTGATAAAAGCAATGTGGTTGTAGGCGTCCAGGATTTTGGTATTGGCATACCAAGGGAAAGTTTTCATGCAGTATTTGACCGTTTCTTTCGGGTAAAAACACCTAAAGGAGATACATTTCCGGGGCTTGGGCTTGGATTATATATATCAGCTGAGATTATAAAACGACATAAAGGCAAGATGTGGATAATCAGTCAAGTTGGCAAAGGTTCAACTTTTTACTTTTCCATCCCGATAAATGGAAAACAAAAAACAAAAATATTAAAAAAAGATGGAAGGAATAAGAAATAAAACATGGCTAAAAAAATCATGGTTGCAGAAGATGACCCAGGCATTTTAGATGCAATGTCACAAATGCTAGAAGGAGAAGGTTATGAAGTTGTTGCTTCAGTGGATGCTGGGATTATTGAAAAAATTTATGATATCCTTCCCGATCTACTACTTCTTGATATTTGGATGTCTGGAGTGGACGGTCGGGATATTTGTAGAAAATTAAAAAACCAAGAAGTAACAAAACACATCCCAGTTATTATGGTTTCGGCTAATAAGGATACGAAGGTAATTGCCAAAGAAGCAGGTGCAGATGATTACCTTGCTAAACCTTTTGAGATGGATGAATTATTAGCAATGGCTGAGAAATACACAAGGTAGTGGGTGAGATATAAAAATTTCCACATAATCTACATCAGCAATATTTTTGAAGGCTTATTAATTTAATTCGTCTTGGTGCGGCCAATCTCTTCTACGTGTTCAAGTATTTGTTCTGTCGACATTTTCGATAGATCTATTTTTTCCTTATGACAGATTAATAAGCCTATAATAATCTGTTTTAAACGCTGTGCGTCTTTTTTATTGAGGAAATTTACCGGGGGTGGATTTTGCTGATAACCCCCAGGTCCCATCTCAAGCCTAAGAGTTGCAAAGAAGATCCCTTGTTCAACAACTGGCATTAGTATATCTTCAATTAGAATATGATAATCCTGGGAAGTGAAGAAAAATTGGCTGTAAACCATGATAACCTGTTTTTCTTCAACATAAATCTTGTTTGGGAAAAAATCGAATGGAAAAATCGTTGAAGCTTTGAATAATCTTCTTTCAGTCATTTGCGCTAAATGTTGAATCTTCGTCACCTCTTTATCTTTTTTCTGGTTATTTTGTGAATTATTAAAAATCACTATATCTTTCATGTATAGATTATACACCTAGCGAGGTCTCTATAAGAATAAATAATTAATTATTGTAAAATTCAGCTTCAGATTTTCTGATACACTAAGATTGTGAAGAAGAGAAAATCAAAAATATTTATAATTCTTTTCGGTTTTTTTCTTATCATCTCTATAATGTTATATCTCAATTTTTTTAATTCCAGGAAATATTCGCTTGATATAAACGGGTTTACTAGGGATTATTTACTGCATGCTCCTTCTTCATCTGAAAAAATGCCTCTTGTTATTGCTCTTCATGGATACAAAGATTATCCAAGGCTAATGGAGTTTTATTCTGGTTTAAGTAGAAAAGCAGATAAAGAGAAATTCATTGTCGCTTATCCTTACGGAACTAATAATCAAGAGGATAAGAATCTGTCCTGGAATGGTGGAGTATGCTGTGGGAATGGAGTTTTGAGTAATGTTAGTGATGTTGAATTTATAAATAATCTAACTGATGAATTAATCAGAACTCAAAACGTTGATCCAAAGAGAGTTTATGTAGTAGGCTTTTCAAATGGCGCATTACTAGCTTACAGAATTGCTGCGGAAACTCCAGACAAATATAAGGCATTTGCTATTGTTTCAGGATCGATTGGAGGAAAAGTTTATAAAAAACTACCCCCATATGTGATTCCTGATCCCAAAAAACCTATTTCAGTTCTAATTATGCATGGAATGAATGATAAGAGAATTCCCTATCTCGGTGGTGAAAATGCAAATAAAGATGGTTCTTTTAAATCATTTAAGGATTCCGGAGATCTTTGGATAAGAAGTAATGTTTGCGGTGATGGTGTGAAAGCCGAAAATAAGTTAATAATCCATGAATCATTTAGTAAGTGCAAAGATGAAGTTAATATTGATCTTTACACAGTTAAAGATAGTGGGCATGTATGGTTTGGGAGTCTTATGGAATTTCCTAAAAACTTTATGGGTAAAGCGGTACCTGCTACTGACATAATTTGGAATTTCTTTAATAAATAAGCTAAATTACCTCTTTGATCTCTTCTGAAGCATGTAATAAGAGTATAATGAATGTATCTCTAATAAGCCTACAGTAGTGTTCATGGGAACATATCCTCCCCGTGAGTGTGGAATCGCTACATTTAACCAGGATTTATTCAACTCAAGTCAGAAATTTTTGGCAAAGAGCACAAATTGTAAAGTCGTGGCTATAAATCTCACCTCACTTGACACATATGCCTATCCCTCTGAAGTTGAATGGACAGTTGATCAAGACGATAAAAATGAATATTTAGCTCTAGCGAAAAAATTTAATGAAGATCCCGGGATATCAGGAATAATACTTCAACACGAATACGGGATATTTGGTGGAAAAGATGGGCGAAACATTCTTGATTTTATTGAAAACTGTAATAAGCCTATTATTGTTACTCTCCATACTGTTTTACCCTCCCCTACTGAATCGATGAGAAGGTTAACAAAAAGGATTATACAAAAGTCTAATATGGTAATTGTACTAACAGAGAGCTCAAAAAAAATGCTTGAGTTAGTATATCCTGAGTCCAAAAATAAAACTCGTGTAATTCCCCATGGGATTCATGATACCGAGTTTGCATCAACGGGTGAGGCAAAAAAAGAATTAAAGCTCGATGAGTCAACCATCCTGACAACGTTTGGACTGCTTAGCAGGGGTAAGGGAATTGAGTACGTAATAAAAGCCCTGCCAAAGCTTATTAAAAAACATCCTAGTATTAAATACCTGATTTTAGGAGAGACTCATCCAGTTGTGAGAAGAAATGAAGGAGAAAGTTACCGAATTGAACTTGCAAAACTCGTTACAGACCTAGAGTTAGATAGTCATGTAAAGTTTTACGACCAATATTTGTCTCTGCCAGATTTAATCGAGTTTTTAAAAGCTACTGACATATATGTATCAACATCCATTAATCCGCACCAGGCTGTAAGCGGGACGCTCTCATATGCGCTCGGGACAGGAAGAGCAGTTGTGAGTACACAGTTTGCGCAATCAAATGAGATTATAACTGAGGAGACAGGAAGACTTGTTCCTGTAAAAAATTCTGATGCTTATGCAAGAGTTCTCTTGGATCTATTAAATAACAAAGCAAAGCTAAATAAAATGCACAAAAAAGCATATGAATTGACCCGTCCTATGCTTTGGAGTAGTGTAGCTCATAAATATTCTCAGCTCCTCTACCAAAATATACTTCCTCCGGTAAAACTTAGACATTTAAATAAAATGACTGATAATTTTGGACTATTTCAATTCGCACAGATAGATGTTCCAAATGAAAAGCATGGATATACGCTAGATGATAATGCAAGAGCACTTATAGCCTGCTGTTGGATGAATTCTGAAAGTCACGGAATTGAGATGCTTATAGATATTTATTTAGGATTTATTGAAAAATGCCAGTTGGAAAACGGGACATTTATTAATTATCTCAGTTCCCAGCATAAAGTCAGAACCGATCAAAATGATGATGAAGATCTTGAGGATGCGACCTCTAGAGCGATGTGGGCACTTAGTGAGGTGATAAGCAGTGAATTTGCTTCAAATGAAGCTAAGAAAAGAGCAAAAAAAATATTTCTCTCGGCTCTTCCAAATATTAAGAAAACTCATCATATCCGTTCTACAGCTCTAATTATTAAGTCTTACTCTAAAGCTATGAATTCTTTCTCGGAACACAGTATAGAACTTGAGGCAATAATTCGCGAATATGCCGACGCACTAATTGAGAAGTTAGATTCGAACGGAAGCAAGTCATGGTATTGGTTTGATAGTTATCTTGGGTACAATAATGGAATTGTTCCGGAGTCTCTAATAATTGCAGGAGAGATTACTAATAATAAAAGATATATTGAAAAAGGAGAACTTACCTTGGCCTTTCTTATCGAGAAAACATTTTCTTCAACAAGATATATGCCAATTGGTCATGCGGACTGGTATGAGAAGAATGGATTACGCAGCTATTTTGATCAACAGCCAGAGGATCCTGCATCTATGATCCTTGCGCTTATTAGTGCCTATGAAATCACACATAAGGAAAGATATAAAAATCTTATTGCTATTTGTTTTAGTTGGTTTTTGGGAAATAATAGCTTGGAATTGCCTCTTTATAATTTTCAAAACGGAGGCTGTTATGACGGTTTACATCCAGACAGAGTAAATTTAAATCAAGGGGCAGAGTCTCTTGTATCTTACTTATTATCACGGCTCGCGATAAACAAATTAACTATATGAAAATTCAAGAAATTAGAAATATTTTTCCTAATCACAGGGTTGCCAGATATAATATGGCTGCCTGGCAAAAACCATCAAGTAATTCTGTTATTTTTATTGGACGAGAAGTTACGAAAGCGGGTCGTGAAGGTGAGCCTGATACCGGAAAACTTAAATTGTTCGAAGTAAATGATGATGGAGCAATTGCTCAGGAGAGGCTTATATGGAAGCCAAAATACGATGGAATAAACCTAGAAGATCCGCGCGCTCTTGAATTACCAAACGAAAATTTATTAATCGGTCTTACGGCTGTGCTTAGGGATAAAAATGGGATGCCTATCCCCTTCCCAGCAATTATAAGAATTGATTCACATAGCTCCTGGGATATGGAGCTTCCTCCTTTTCTTATTATTAGTACTTTTGGATCTGGAAAAAATACAACTCCAATTGATAATGTAACTTTTCTATTTCGTCCAGATGACCAAAGTTATATGCATAAGCTTTTGGTTTTTACAATGCATCGTCAGATTCCAGAGAAAATAGGCGACATAAAATTTCCTACTAATTTAGCGTGGGCTCAATGGAAAATAGGCACAACAATGCCTCCGATTTGGTTAAATGATCATGAAGCGCTTTTTATCGTACATGGTATATCGATACAAGAGATTGATGGAAAAGAAAAATATATTTATAGTTTGGGGCGGGCAAAATTAACACGAAGAAACAACAAATTTGAAGTTGTTGTCGCCCCAGAGCCAATTCTTACACCTGATAATTTTTTGGATGAAAATGGTGTGCCATTGGTTAAAGAATTACATCCGAATCTTAGGCGGGTTGTTTATTCATGCGGTGGAATTTTAAAAGGAAATTTACAAGACACCTTGTCTTTATATGTAAATGTTGGAGACAGAACAACCTTTGACGTAGAATTTCCACTTAATGAATTAAAAAAAGACCTCTTTTAGCCTTATTTAATCCTTTGATATAATGATCTTTATCATGATTAATTTTGAAACTAAGTTATTTAAAATCAAGGACTGGACAGTTCTTAGACTTCCTGAAGATGCTAGCGCTAAGCTTCCCTCCCGTGGTATGACGATGGTGGCAGGCGCTTTGAATGGAGTTCCATTTAAAACATTACTCGAGCCTGACGGAAGATATATGCCTGGGTTTGGGTCTAGTCATTGGTTCAGGCCTGATGAATCACTTCTTGAAGAGGCGCGTGCGGCCTTAGGAGACACAGTAAAAGTTTCACTTGAGCCTACAAAAGAGTGGATTGAGCCTGTGATGCCGGAAGATATTAAAAAAGCATTGTCTTCCTCTTCAAAAGCTAAGGTTTTGTTTGAAGATATAACTCCCCTCGCCCGTTGGGATTGGATCAGGTGGGTTAGGGCTGTTAAGACAGATGAAACTAGAAAAAAACATTTAGATGTAATGCTAGATAAATTAAATAGAGGAATGAGGCGTCCGTGCTGTTTTAATAGAAATCTGTGTAGTGAGCCTTATGTAAGCCATAACTGGGCTCTCCTCGAATCAACAGAAGACTAATCTATTGCATTGGGCCTGGAGAATCAGGAGTATTTACTGCGAGCCAATAGTCAGTGTATTGTTCATAGCCATCAATAGCTATATTTAGATCTCCTACTTGAGACTTAAACCATTCATCGTTTGCAGGATTCGTTCTGGTTATTTCTGATATGCTACGTCTTAATTCATCTACATTGTCTAAGTTAACACTACCTATTCCTAGCTCGTTTAATCGCACCGGCCCATATATTCCTTGTAGATGTTGAAGCGTAGAAATGAACCGTTCATTATCTTCAATATTTCCCAGAACAGGCAAAAAATATTTAGGCATATCATGAGTTGCGTGAATCCATCTTACTTCATTCTCTCTTGCAGTTATGTCATACTCTTCACCAGCAGAATCCATTATTGGTAATCCATTTTCTCCATAACCAAATGTTTTTAGTGCTTTCTGAGAAATAAGCGGAACAACTTGATCTCCTATTCCCAGGTAGCGAGCTGTTTCCATAGTTCTTGGAATGTGATATCTGGAGGTTATTGCAACTATAGAACCATCAAAAAGCGTTCCATTTTCTTCCCGGGATCTTCTATCAAGTTCATTAAGAACGTAGATAAAATTGTCTGCTGTTTCAGTTGCTAGATGATCCGGAACAATTTCAATATCTTTGTCTGCTACTGTTATACTAGCTCCTTGCCTGTCTTTTACTTTCGTTCGTGTTTTGTTTAAAAGTTTTGCCATAAGAGTTGCCTCTGATGTGTGATCTACAATAGCCGCTTCTTCTTTACTGAGCCCAAGAGCATTTTTTACAATTTCAGGATCTGCAGTTGATGTCCCGGAAGGGGCAATAATCCCACCATCTTTAAGAAAGCCTCTTGTTGCAAGCTCTGAAGCGGCTATGACATTGTTTCTCATTCTTGGTTTATTTATTGTTACTTCGCGAAAACCCGCAGTTCCTACTAAAAAAGGATCAACCGGACCCATACCAAGAACTAGAATTGTGTCTACAGGGCTTCTTGGTGAATCTTTAACAGCAGGCGGGGATATTTCAAGTGGAGTATTTTCAAGATGGATCTCTGGCCTTATCCCAGCAACTCTTCCTTCAAGTCTTAATTCTGTTGCACTGGGGATTTGAACCTCCATAATTTATTATAAACACAAACAATACCTGAAGCAATATGCTTGGCGTATAATCGAGTTATGAATAAGGATATAAAAGCATACAATGACGCGCTCTCTCCAATTGATAAGCAAATCTGTGAACTATTGGCCAAAGAAATTAACTCTGAACTTACAGAGGCAGAATGCAAAATCTGGCATGGACATCCTGTATGGTTCCTGGATGGGAACCCCATAACAGGGTATGATAAATTGAAAGATAGTGTTCGCTTGCTTTTCTGGAGTGGGCAATCATTTGACGAAGAAGGATTAAAGCTAGAAGGCTCTTTTAAGGCTGCAGAAGCCCGCTACACTGATGTTAATCAAATAAGCGTAAAAGAACTACGTTCATGGCTGAAAAAGTCCCGCGAAATCCAGTGGGATTATAAAAATATTGTTAAGCGGAAAGGAAAATTAGAAAGACTAAAATAATCCCCCGCTATTTTTTGTTATAATAAGTCAATGCCAGAAATTGAAACAAGAATTTTAGATGTAAATCATATTCCATCTATGCTCCAAGATGAATATTCAGCTTTAAGACCTGAGAGTCTTGCAGTTTTAAAGAGATTTGTTTTAAGTGATGGAAGGGTTTCAAATGCCTTCTTAATTAATAGTGATAATCTCGGAAGGCAGAAATTTATAGCAAAGGGGTATGTTCGTCATCCTGAAAGCTTGGTTACTGAATGGTATTTTCTGAAGCATCTTCAGAAGGCAGGAGCAAATGCTCCGAGATTATCATATCCCGAACATCAGCCTCAAGACTTGTTACTTATGGAGTACGTGTCTGGGCCTAATGCTCCTGAAGCTCTAAATGAAGGTCAGGATCCAAATGTGCTTTTTAGAAAAATTGGCGAGACGTCTGGGAAAATTCATACCATAGACATTCCATTTATTGGAACGCCGAGATCTCATAAAGATGAAACATGGCGTGATCATCAGATGGAAAGACTAAATAGCAGGCTTGTGCAGATGAAAGAGCTGCTTGGGGAAGCAGATTCAGCTGCGCTTGATGAAATGATTGCAGATACAGAGTACATTTTGAATGAAGAATCAGAAAAAGAGATGAAAATAGTTCACAGAGATCTTTATTTAGATAATTTTATTGTAGATTCCGGGACAGGAGAGGTTATTTTAATCGATTATGGCATTGCAATGGGAGGACGTCCTTTATATGACTTAGCTAAATTTTATATTTGGACTTTAAGTAAATATCCAGAACAAATAGGTAATTTCTTTGAAGGCTATAGGGAATATGTTGATTTACCGGAAAATCTAAGTGATATTTTGAGATTCTACATAATCAGAGAATTATTTGGAATGATAGATTTTTTTGGAAAAGTTGGTTATGAGCAAGGGAAAAAAGAATCATCTGAAACACTTAGACAGTTTGTACGGGGTCAGGGAGTTTTGAATGAATTACTAAAGTTTAAGTTAGAATCATAAAACTTAGTTTTGGACTGCTGTGAGAAGAATAAATTTGTGAAATAATAGAGCATATGAGTATTGCAGCACCTGAACGTTCCGTTGTGCATAAAGAAACAGCACCCCCTCCCTCAATAGAAAATGCAATTCAAAATGCGCTGGAAATGCAAAGACATCAGAAATCTGGAGAGCTTCCTATTTTTTCTAGGTTTGATGAAATCAAAACATTAATTCAAAACAATGAGGTATCAGTGATTGAGGGTGAAACGGGTTCTGGAAAAACAACGGTGGTGCCTTTAATTGCCTTGGAAATTGCACAACAAAATGCCGAGAATGGAATGGGTAGAGTTATAGTTACTCAGCCAAGACGCTTTCCTGCTCAAAGCCTTTTTAAATATATGAAAACTCCGATGGGAGGAAGGGTGGGATATAGGCATGGTGGAGGTGCTCAAGTAACTAAAGATACCCAGCTTGAATTTGCTGTTGAAGGATCTCTTCTAAATGACATTGTAAAAGGTGATGATCCACTTATGATGGATTACGATACCGTTGTTGTTGACGAAGTTCATGAGGGAACAGTGAATTCTGCAATCTTATTGGCTCTTCTTAAAGATATTCAAAAGAAAAGAAGACATGCACAAAAGCCTCTTAAAATAATTATGACATCCGCGACTCTGGATAAGGATAAAATGATTAATTACTTCAGAGATTCATCCACTCCAGATATAGTTCCTGGACATATAAAAGTAGAGGGTAAGCCATATCCAGTTGAAGAGTTTTACGAGAATTCATCAGTAGACATAAGAGATGTTGAAGTTACTGCAGCAAAGAGGGCAATAGAGGTTTTAGGACGAGGAGCAACTGAGCCTGGAGATGTTCTTATTTTTATGCCTGGGGAGAGAGAGATCAAGAGAACAGTAAAAGCTATAGAAGCATATATCGCTGATAGTGGAGTTTCTCCTGGAGAGTTAGAAATTATTTCAATGAGTGGCTCAGATGACACAACAGAAGCAATGGAGAAAGTTTATGAGGAAACTTCAAAAAGAAGAATTATTGTTTCAACCAATATGGCTGAAACCTCAGTTACTATTCCAACAGTTAGAGTGGTAATTGATTCAGGGCTTATGAGGCAAAATATTTTCGATTCACAAACAGGTTTGAGTGGACTTGAGACTGTTGATTCAACAAAAAGCAATTCGAGACAAAGAAGAGGAAGGGCTGGTAGAACACAGCCTGGTACGGCACACTTTTTATTCACGAAAGAACAATTTGATTCACGTCATGAATTTCTACCTGCGGAGATTTTACGTTCCGATTTGACGCAACAGGTTCTTCTTATGAAGAGATTAGGAATTGCTGATATTCCTAATTTTGATTTTATAGATCATCCTGGTGCTGAAAAAATAAATCAGGCAATTAAAACTCTTAATCTCCTAGGTGCCTTAAATCCAGATGGGAGTTTGAGTCAAATAGGATCTGAAATGACAAGAGTTGATACTGAGCCAAGATTTGCAAGAATGTTGGTTGAAGCAAGAAGTCTTGGGATTGAGGAAGACGTCGCCTTAGTTATTGGTATGATACAAAATGCCAGATTTAATTTAGTAGAGAAAGGTTCAAGGATTACTGATTCAGCATTTGCAAGGTTTATTGCGCCAGAATCCGATATTAGAACAAGACTTAATGCTTGGAATGAATATGTAAATGATGGTGTTAATAAAATGTCAAAAAGTGATCGTGAGGCATGGGCATTAAGAACAAAAATTAATACTTTTGGCTTTTTCAAGGCAGCAATGACTAGAGCTGAAATAGTTAAGAACAGAAATATTCCTGATTCGCCTATTGATACTTCGCCTGAACACATGGCTAAAATTTATCAGGCTATCGCGACTGGCCTCATTGATAACTTTATAGAATATAAAAACGGAGCATATCAGACACTTGGTGGTGTAAATGGAATTCAGATTGATAGATATAATTCTGTTATTTCAGGTAAGAAGCCTTTATCTTTTCTTTCAACAAATTTAAGAAAAACAGAGAATGGTCCTATTATTGCCGGGCTTAATTTTGAGATCAAGTTTGATGACCTTAAAAACGCTATTCCCTATCTTGAGCGGGTTTTAGCAACAGAAAAACCTCCTGTTCCAGTTATAGAAAAAGAAATTGAAGCCATAAAGGAAGAGATTAAGCAGGCTGAAGAAATTAAACCCGTATCTGTTCAAGAAGAGGTTAAGATTCAGGAATCTGAAAAACCCATACCTGTTCTGGAAGCTAACGAAAGAAAAACAAGAATCAGGCGATTGCAGGAGCAGCTGCAGAGTTTTCAGAAAAAGATTCTAGTACGTAATGGTAAAAGTCCTGAAGCCTGGGAAGACTTTAAAAAGCTTTTAAGAAGAGTAAGAATACTAAGACCTGATAAAACAGGATCGAAAGGACACTGATTACTGAACTTTTTCTACAGATTCGAGAAGTATAATGCTTCCTCTTCTGAAGTCTTCAATAGGAAAATCATCAAGTAGCATATTAGAGTCGTTTATTGCTCCTTCTTCTTCGTCATAGCTCAAGCCTAAAATACGAGCCAATTCTTCTGCGGTAACAATTTTTACCTTTCCTTCGAGCAGAACATTAGATGTTTCTCCAAGTCCAAGCTCAGCACCTTTTGTATCTTTAGGAAGCTTGAAGTTTTTATCACTGATCACAATAAGATCTGTTCTTCTTGTGTTGTTGAAAATTCCGCCTCTTTCGCTAGTATTTGATACTATGAAAGCCTTTTTATTTAGCCAGTCTGTTACAGGACCTTCTACTTCAATAGTGATTTCAGAATACACATTTGGATCGTTTACAACGTCAGTAACTCTAATAGTTGTGTCCTTTTCAGCAATAGGAGTTTTGGTAGTGGTATCAGTATTGTCTGTTGAGTCTGTGCGAATTCTGGAGATCATGAAAACTATTCCCAGAATTACTGCGAATATGATGAGTGCGATGGCTAGAATGATTGATTTCTGTCCCATAGTATTACGTATTATAGGCTACTTTAAAGGTGTTGTCAAGTGTTTGTGGCTAAGTAGTAAGTCCTTGAGCTCGTCTTCTTCTCGCTTCTACTTCATCTAGGATGGTTTTTCTTATCCTAATGTTTTGTGGTGTTACTTCTACCAATTCATCATCAGCAATATACTCGAGAGCGTCTTCAAGATCCATAGTTTTTGGTGTTTTGAAGTATACAGATACGCCATCCCCTTTTGATCTGTGATTTGTAAGCTGTTTTGTTTTACAGGCATTAACTCTAATATCGTCATTTCGTGAGTTTTGACCTATAACCTGGCCTTTATAAACCTGAGTTTCAGGGCCAATGAATAGTACTCCGCGGTCTTGAATGCTTGTTAGTGAATATCCAGTTGTTACACCGCTTTCGTGAGAAACCAGAGATCCTTGGTCTCTTTGAATTGAGAAGCCGTTATCAATGCCATATTCGAAGAAAAGTGTATTCATAATTCCAAGTCCCTTTGTGTCTGTTACAAACTCGCTTCTATACCCGAATAAATTTTTAGTAGTAATTATGAATTCCATAAAACAAATTCCATTTTCGGTTCTCATGTCCTTCATTTCGCCTCTTCTGCCTCCCATTTTTTGGATTACTGATCCGCTATATTCCTCGGGTACTTCAATGTATACCTTTTCGTATGGAGTTAGTGATTTTCCATCAACAATCTTATTGATTACCTGAGGTCTTCCTACCTGAAATTCAAATCCTTCTCTTCTCATTCTTTCAATTAATATCGCGAGATGAAGCTCACCACGGCCTGAAACAAGCCAGCCATTTTCATTGTCTTCAACCCTAAGCGCCATATCGGTTTCAAGTTCTTTATAAAGTCTATCTCTTATCTGACGGGATGTTTTAAATTCACCTTCTCGCCCTGCAAATGGGGAATTATTTACCATAAATGTTGCTCTGATTGTTGGCTCTTCTATTGAGAGAAGTGGTAGTGCGGATGGATTTATTGGATCTGATATTGTTTCTCCGATTTCAGGTTCAGCAATTCCTGATATAGCCACAATATCTCCGGCTTCCGCAGTTTCAACTTCTACTTTATCTAGTCCTACAAATGTGATCAGAGATGTAATTTTATGCTTTAATATGTCACCATTACGTCTTATTTGAGAAACTTCCTGATTTTTATTAATTTTTCCGTTATAAATTCTTCCAACACCGATTCTTCCTTTATGAGTATCTCGTGACAATGTTGTTATAAGAAGCTGAAGAGTTCCTTCTGGGTCACCCGTTGGAGCTGGAATTTGATCTAAAATCATATCAAATATAGGACTAATATCGGTCATTTGGGATAAATCTGCGACAAGTCCTGATAATCCATTCTTAGCTGACGCATAAATTACTGGAAATTCTAATGCTTCTCCGTCAGCACCAAGATCTATGAAGAGATCAAGTGTTTTGTCTAGTACATACTCGATTCGAGCGTCAGACTTATCTATCTTGTTTACCACAACAATAATTTTTAGCTTCATTTCCAGAGCTTTTTTTAGAACGAATCTTGTTTGAGGCATAGGCCCTTCTTTAGCATCGATTAAAAGAAGACACCCGTCTGCCATTTTTAGAACTCTCTCTACTTCACCGCCAAAATCTGCGTGTCCGGGAGTATCGATGATATTAATTTTTGTATCTTTCCAAATGACGGAAGCATTCTTGGAGAAAATTGTGATTCCCCTTTCCTGCTCAAGTTCGTTGCTGTCCATGATAAGACTATCCGCAGTGTCTTTATGCATTACGGTTTTAGATTGTTTTAAAAGCGCGTCAACTAGAGTTGTCTTGCCATGGTCAACGTGGGCAATAATAGCAACATTTCGTATGTCTTTCATAAAAAAAACCGCCTCAAGCGGCACATGTATTATAACAGAATTTAGCCTTATTCAACAAATGTTATAGCTTTACCTTTTCTGTCAGCTCTTCCTGTTCTGCCAATTCTATGAACATAGTCTTCATAGCTTCCAGGCTGATCAAAATTAATAACATGAGTAACGTCATCAATATCCAGTCCTCGTGAAGCTACATCTGTCGCCAGAAGAACCTGAATTTCCTGTCTCTTAAATTGATCTAGAGCGCGTTGTCTCTGGTTTTGGTTTTTATTTCCATGAATTGCAAGAGCTTTAAAACCTCTTTGCTGAAGAGTTTTGCTTAATTTTTCAATTCCCCATTTTGTTCTTCCAAAAACAAGAACCTTATCAAATCCATCTTCTGCTAACAGATTGTGCAGTACATCAACTTTATTTTGTCCATTAATCTTGATTATTTCCTGTTCTATGTTTTGAGAAGTTTCTTGAGTTTTTACTGACACTGTTATCGGATTATTTAGAAAAGCTTGTGCAATTCTGGATACTTCTGGTGGCAGAGTAGCCGAGAAGAATAGAGATTGACGATATTTTGGCAAATGAGAAAGAATAAATTTCATGTCATTAATAAATCCCATATCCATCATGCGATCCACTTCGTCTAAAACTACATTGTTATATAAAGCTAAATTCAGCTTTCCTGTCATCTTTAAATCTTTAATTCTTCCCGGAGTACCGATTATAAAGTCATGAGGGCGTCTTATGCCATGAACCTGATTTGTAATACCTACTCCCCCAATACAAAGAACTGAATATATATTCATGTCTTTTGCAAATATTTTAAGTTCCTCGTTAATTTGAACGGCAAGCTCTCTAGTTGGGGCTAAAATCAGTATTTTCTGGCTTCTATTGTAAAGAACCTTATTGATTAGAGGAATTAAGAATGCACCAGTTTTTCCTGTGCCTGTATTTGCAAGCCCGATAACATCTCGTCCTTCAAGTACAAATGGGATAACTTCATCTTGAATTGGAGTTGGTTTGTCGTAACCCTTTTCGAGGATATTGTCTTTAATCTTTTGTGCAATAAGAAAATCAGAAAACTGATTTTTTATTTCAGCTGGTTTTATATCCGCTGCCTGAACGGGCTTATTCATGAAAAGTGCAGGATTAATATACTTAACCTGATTTCTGCGATTGCCATTCTGGCGGCGCTGATTATTATTATTGCGTGATTTATACATATGTTTAAAAGAATTTATCTTTAGGCATCTGAAGTGAATGAAGCTAAGATACAAAAAAGCATTGAGGTATCTTTATCTAATTATTCAAACGATTTACATAAGCAGGTAAATTATTTCATCCTGCTGACGCATTATAGCAGAGATACCGAACTGAGTCAAACTATAGGGTAATTGCTAAATTAGATCGCCGTACTCTTCAACCAGTTTTTTAGATTGTTCAGAAAGCGGAAGTTTTTGAAGCTCTTTTAGTGTAAAAAAGTCCAGTAATTGTTCTTCTCGTCTAGTAATATTATTGACATGTTCATCTGTAAGCGTAGCATGATAAAAATTTCCAGAAAGTAGTTTTATGTCGCTAATTTTAATTCCAGCTTCGTTTTTAACTCTTCTTGATAGAGCAGCTTCTATAGATTCGCCGTTTAGCCTTTTGCTTTTAATAAAGCTCCAATCGTGCTGAATATTGTCAATAGCGCTCTCATATTCGTACATCATGAGCGCTTTTCCTTTATATGTGAGTAGAATTAATGCGAGATCCTGTTTATCAGCCATTAATACATTATAGCCTAAAAAGGAGGGATAAATTAGAGCAAAGCTCTAATAAGGCATCGTATCGCTTGAGGCATCTGTACTATTTGTGGTGTTGGCGTCTTCAGTCACATTTGCATCTGGTACTACAACTTCGATTTCTTCGACGGTTTCTGAATAATTAATCATACCACTGTCAGAATCCATTTTCATAAAATATAGCGCTATTGCTGCTACTACAAAAAATACTGGAATTAACCATTTTAGATGTGGATGTTTGTCAAATAATTCTCCGTGACTTTTTGAGGATCTTGTAGCTGATTTTGCACTTTTCTTCTTGGGCATAATTAAATAATGACAAAGAAAAATATTTCTGTCAACAGGCAAAATTTAATGTAAAATAAATGAATGCACCGGCCTCAAAACATACAGACAATTTATTTAATTCTTATTCTCGCAAATACACTTGCAGCTTCTTTTATTTGGGGAATTAATACTATATTTCTTCTTGATGCAGGGCTTTCTAATTTACAAGCTTTCGCAGCGAATGCATTTTTTACAGCAGGACAAGTTATATTTGAAGTACCAACTGGGATAATTGCGGATACATATGGACGACGTGTTTCCTATCTTTTGGGATGCCTAACTCTAATGGCATCAACTATCCTTTATCTTTTAATGTGGGAAATAAAAGGACCATTCTGGGGATGGGCAGCCTCGTCTATGCTTTTAGGTTTTGGATTTACCTTCTTCTCCGGAGCTCTTGAGGCATGGTTAGTGGACGCACTTGGAGCAACAAAATTCAAGGGAAGTCTCGACGGTGTATTTGCCAAAGGACAAATTGTAGGAGGCGTAGCTATGCTTGTGGGCTCAATATCAGGAGGCGTTATTGCTCAGTTTACTAATCTCGGAGTTCCATACATTCTTCGCTCAGCAGTACTTGTGATAAATTTTGCCCTAGCTTTCTTTTTAATGCAGGATTTAGGTTTCAAACCATCACGTCCAAAGCAACCGATACATGAGATGAAAAAAATATTTGTGCGCTCCGTCGATTATGGTTTTAAAAATCCACCAGTTCGATGGATAATGCTTGCGGCTCCTTTTACAATGGGTGTTAGTTTTTATATCTTTTATGCCTTGCAGCCTTTTCTACTTAAGCTTTATGGTGATGAGAAAGCATATGCAGTTGCAGGACTCGTTGCTGCAATTGCAGCTTCTGCTCAAATTGCAGGCGGAATTGCTGCCCCTCGCATAAGATTGCTTTTTAATAACAGAACTACAGCCTTGTTTATGGGGATACTCGGAACAGGAATATTATTAATTGCAGTTTCATTTGTAAGTAATTTCTGGCTGGCTTTAACAATTATTTTTGTTTGGGGACTTTTATTTGCTGCATTATCCCCAATAAGACAAGCGTTCTTAAATGGAAATATTCCATCAGAACAGAGAGCAACTGTGCTGTCTTTTGACTCATTGATGGGCTCATCTGGTGGAATTGTGATTCAGCCTGCCTTAGGGCGTGTGGCGGACTTACAGGGATATGCTACGTCTTATTTATACTCTTCATTCTTTCAGTTTGCAGCTTTGCCTTTTCTTTATCTTGCACATCGAGAGAAATCACCAGCGGATAAGGTAAAAAAATAATTAAGAAGAAAACTTAGTGTTTTTTATTAGCTTATTAATGTCATTCATATTTAAATCTTTTTCCTTTGTTCTCCACGGTCCACCAAAGTCTCTCTCTTGATAAATTCACAAGTTCTAAATTTAGCAAAGCAATAGCTTATAGTCAAGCAATTGCATCTTACTTTCTAATGAATAGTACAGCGTTTGGAATTGCCCGTCCAGGTCCTACTTTATAGCCTCCGCTCCAAAGAGCTGTTGAGCCACCACTATCAAGATTAAGAGCATTTTGAATTCCCATTGTTTTAAGAACTCTTGCCATTTGTGCAGCATTTACGCCGTGAACAACACCTATATATACAGTAGAGCCGCTGCTTCCGACAAAACTTCTGCTTCCGGCTCCTGCTCTTTTGACTTCATCATCTCCACCGAAGACCACATTTCCCCCTGAGACTAGGAGCGGCTGGTTTGCAATAACTCCATCAACTCCGGTGTCTCTTCCCCATTCAAGGCTTTGTCCAACATATCTTATGCTTCCAGGCTGAAATATTGCTGCAGGGACTGTGGAATAGACATTATTATCAGAGTTGAAATATGTTTTATTTTTATTCATAAGTAGAGTATCAAAAGAATTGGCTTTGCCAGCACAGGTGGGATAAGAAACCGGACAAAAATAAGAACCGTTTATTCCCGCAAATGCTCCGTTTCGCGCTACATAATCTCCGAGATTCATAACGGGACAATTATCCCGGCAGTCAGAATCCGATGCTGTATCAACTACTATTCTTGTTGATCCCAGGTTTGCAGCCACGACGTCAACTATAAACTCTCCAAAATCAGTTTTTACTTTTTGTCTGCTGAATCCAGACCCAGGAGCAGTATTGTTCACCGGAGCACTTGCAGCATTTCCTACGACATTTGAGGTAACGATTTTTGGAGCGTCAGCCGCGATTTTGGCATTTATCTGCGTTAAGACCGCACTTGCAGAGGAATAGTTTCTTTTTGAGAGATATCCTAGGCTCTGGGCAAGAAGCTTGTCATATTCGGCGGTATTCTTTTTCTGATCTCTAAGATCAACTATGTTTTCATAAACCTTAACAGACTCTGCATAAGTCGCCTCAATGTTTTTGATTTGCTCCTGAAGTTGGGTATTTTTCTTAACCTGATCAACATTCTTTAGTGATGTTAATTCTTTTTTAGTATTCTCGTTTGCGATCCGAAGCATGGTTAACTCATCCTGAGAATTTTTATAATAAACCGCAGATCCAATTAGAAGAACAATAATTATAGTTAATAGAGGAAAAGCCAAGATTGGTAACGGAACATGTTTTAGCTTGGGTGATACCTTATTTAACATGCTTTTTATTCTTGCTGTCCTCTATATCCTTATGAAGTTCGCGTTTTAAAGCTTCAGCAGTATTTTTTATCTTGTCTTCAATGTTTTCTACTCTTCCTCGAAGCAGTTTCCAAACTTTTTCATCCTCTCCCTCTGCAAAAAGCTTCACAAATTCTTCTTTGTCTTTGTCTGAAAGCTCAGAAAGAACTGCATCCAGAATTGCATGATGAAGATTGTTTTCAACAAGTCCCAATAGATGTTTTCTTTCTTCATTGCTCATGTCCATATCAGCTATTGCAAGACTTATGGATGATGTTTCAACTACGCTTGTATAAAAATGTTTTTTCATTATTGAAATGGCTCAACTGGGCCTAATGGAATTGTATCATCAGGATCGTCCAGGAAAAAGTATAGTACTGGTCCCCGTGCTCTTCCATCTACTCTTTCAAGATGCTTCATAACTTCAGGGCTTCCGCCAAGATGTTTACCAGTCCATTCTGCAGGACCAGCATCCCCAATTACAGCAACAACCGCTTTTCCGTTATGTGGATTCACGACCAGCATTTTCCTGAATTTATAAAAGTCTCTATATTCTGCAACTCTATTATTGAAATCTGGAGATAAAAAAGTTTGAACTGCTAGGTAATATTTTTCCCGCATGACGTCTTCCTCTGTCATTGCAGCACGTGATGTCGTGAAGTATCCCCATGCTCCTAGTCCAGGTGCCATTCCCGATGAGTAATATTTAGATGAGTCTTCTGAATTTCCATCAAAATGTGTATCCATAGTGTCTCCTGGATAACGCGCCAAATGCTGTTCTGCTCCTATCAGTCCATAGCTTCTGTTAAGTCTTTTGCCTTCCAGCTCGGCAGAGGCTTTTATGCCATAGCCTTTTGTTAATAGTTCTCCAATCTTTGCTTCCTCCTCTGCGCTTAGTGGTCTTACTTCATCTGGAACTGCAGTAGCGAGATCTGCAATAAGAAATGTTTTGGGATCAATCTTTTGTACTTGCTGACTGGCTACCTTAACATCAACTTGGGCTGAAGGGCTGCTTCCGGGATTTGTTAAAAGTAATAAGCCGCTGAGAGAGCCCACTGCAAGCTGTTTGGAATTGTCAGAAAGCCATTGAAATGACTTCTTGTGTTTCTTAGCAATTTCTTGAGTTGCGTATTGATGACGTCTTGTCCATTTGTCGGCTAAGAATTTATAATTATTGTTTTTCTGCATTTTGAGTATAAGAAAATCGTAATACAAATTTCGCACCGAGTCAATTTATGTTAATATCAAACTATGAGCGAAGGCATGAAAGAAAGATTATTTGAGATTGCGCTTATAGTTGTTGGGTTAGTTGGCTTGCTTCTTTTATTCACTGTTATATTTGCCGGACCAAGAATTATATTTAATCGTCTTCTGGGTGTGATCGGCGTCGATCTACCATAAAAAATCCTGCCCATAAGTAGGGCAGGATTTAATAAGTATAAGTACGTGTTATTTTTTCTTTCCCATTTTTGCGTACCATCCCCATAGACACCAAACACCGGACAACCCTACTAATACGTAAACGATCCATTCGAGCTGTGGCCAAGTTCCAAGGAACATATTTACTACGTTCCAGTTAGCTCCCATAAATCCTCCAAGTCCAACAAGTCCCCAGTTAAGAGCACCGATTATAACGAGTAACATGGCAGCTGTTTCAAGTCCTTTATTTTTCATAAGTTCACCTCCTCCCAATACAAAATATCAATATAAATATAGTTAGGCATATGCTACATATGTTGTCAAGAATTAAGGTTTTGGATGGTAGAAATACTGACCTATTTTGATTAATATCGTTTGTATTTTGTTCTATTGTTTTTCGCGTATTTTCCACGTATATTTATGTAATGAAACTGTCCATTTATCGCCTTACTCTTCAGATTAAGCCAACACAATATATCAAGAGATTTCTACGAATGTATGCCTTCTGGTTTTTAGCTTAATATGCAAAAGGTAATTTTACACATAGATTTTGACTCTTATTTTGCATCTTGTGAGCAGCAAGCAAATCCCCTTCTTCGCGGTAAGCCAATCGGTGTTACAGCTGCAAATGGCAGAACGTGTATTATTGCGGCTTCACGAGAGGCAAAAAAGTTTGGGGTTAAAAATGTGACTAGGGTATGGGAAGCGCAAAAACTTTGCCCGCAGATTATTCCCGTTAGAGCACATTTTGATGAGTACTGGAAAATAACTCAAAAATTTTTAGATATCTGTAAAGATTATTCTCCCTACGTTGAGCTTTTTTCACTCGATGAGGTTTTTATGGATATAACTTCAACAGAACATTTATTTGGAGGACGTTTCAAGCTCATAGAAGCCATCAAGAGGCGTATTAATCATGAAATTGGTGAATATATCACTGTTTCAGTTGGTCTTTCCCATAATAAGCTTTTAGCAAAGCTGGGGTCTGGAATGAATAAGCCTAACGGAATTACGAAAATATATCCAGAAGATGTAGAAAATATTTATTCTAAAGCAAAACTGACAGATTTTTGTGGCATAGGAGAACGAATAGAAAAAAGACTTAATAAGATTAATATTTATACTCCCCTGCAGCTTAGAGCAGCTTCTTTAGATGTCTTAATCGAAGAGTTTAAGGATATTGAAGGACATTTTCTAAAAAGCTTGAGCCTGGGAGAAGACGACCGGGATGTAATTCCCTACTATCTTCCTATAGAGACAAAATCAGTTGGTAGAAATTACTGCATGCCAAGAAATGAATACGATCAGCGTATTGTTCTTCAGAATATCTACGAGCTGTGTGAAGAGGTGGGTAAAAAACTAAGGAAGTTGGATAAAAAAGCCAGAACTGTTGGAATGTATCTAAGAGGCACTGCCGATTTTCATGGACGCAAAACTACTACTCTTTATGTAGACTCTGGACGGGATATTTTTAGAATCTGTAAGCTTCTCTATGATGAATGGGGTTTATCCACTATGCCTGTGAATGATGCTATGGTAAGACAAATTAGCATTTGGACAGGAAATTTAGAAAATAGTTCAAACATAACCCTCTCTCTTTTTGATCAAGAAAGGCCCTCTAAAATTCAACCGACAATTGATGCTCTAAATAAAAAATTTGGTCACAACACGATAAGAAGTGGGTTTGTAATGGACGGACCCAACCTTAAAACGGTTCCAAATGGTTTTATGGCAGATAGATACGAAAGAAGTAAATTGGCTGGAGTACTATAAAGCACAGACTTCATTAGCTTGAGCCATAATCTCTCCCCTTTTATCTTTTGGGATCGCAATCTCATTTAATATGTTAGGATTTTGACAAAGCTGGCTTATAAGAACAAAATTTTTTGCCATTAATTCTTGTTTATGCGCCAATGAGAGGAATGCCAATTGAGTAATTGGATAAATTTTATACTTTTCTATCATTTCCCTTAGACTATTCTCCTCAGGGTAGCTCCAGGATAAAATCCCAAGATTTTCGCAGTCAGCATAAGCAAGTCCGTCAAGTGTAATTTTGGTATTTGTAGCAATTATGGCCTTTGTAAAACCGTGCTTTTCCTTAAGGTCATCAAATCTGGCCTTTGTATATAAGGAGACCTGAAGATCAGAACGGGTTCCAGGCCTATTATGAAATTTGCACTCTATCAAAAGCTTTTCTTCCCCTTTTGTGGCAATAACATCTACTTCGTGATTAACGCACTTTCCCATAAGGGTTAGTCCTACTTCTGTCTGATATCCTTGAGCTTTCATTATTTCTGAAATAAATACCTCAAAAGGAAAACCCGTGGGTCCCATCTCCATAAGCGCTCTTTTCAATGAGTATTTGCTCTTGGACGAATATTCATTGGAATTACCGAAATACTGCTCGATATATTTATAGACTTCAGATGTCGGAATGTTTTCGTAAAGGTTATTTTTAACTTGTTCAAGAATCTGAGAATTTAAAGATTCTGGAATCCCAGCTCTTTTTATAGAGGCGATAAGCTTATCTTCACTAAATGGCTCTTGTGTCCCATCAGCTTTGATAATATTTACCATATAACTATTCTATACCAATAAAAAAGAGTTTGTAAATTTATTGAGCTGGTGACGGAGTAGGTGAAGGTGAAGTCGTTGGACTCGTTGACGAACCGCTATATATAAAGGTTCTGGATAGATTTTTTTGAGAAGAATTGACTACGCTTTTAACTCGAAGATCAAATTTAATCGTACCAGGAGTTAAATTGCTAAGAGCAATTGATCTATCATCATACGAAGACCATGACCCATTATTTACCCTGTATGACCATACAACCTCACAATAATCTCCTGCATTATAATTAATATCGACATTTACCGGATTTTCACTTACATTTTCATCTTCTTCGGGACTAACGATCTCAATGTCTCCTATTCCAGCCTCACAAGCCTCTTTTGTGACAATTACTTCTCTTGGCTCATTATTATTACCAGCCTGTGTGATAACTATTGTCTCGTTTTTTGGCTCGGCTTTAGGCTCTGCTCGATTTCCTGATAAGTTATTCAGGTTTAAAATAATGACCGTTAAAAGCACAGGAATAGTAAGAAGAGCCGTAAAAAACTCAATATGCGGTTTCTTTGTGTGGAACTCTTTAACTGACTTTTTGAAGCGTGTCCAGCTTCTGGTAATGCTATTCATAGATAAATTCTGGCTATATGCCACTAATAATTGTACCAGAATGATATATTATTGCAAGTCATAACTATAGGTTTAGTATAAATTTGGTCTTAAAAGCCTTAAGTTAATTAATAGAAAAAAAGTACCAATTCATAAATTTTACTTTAAAAATTGTTATAAGACTGTTTGAAATAAATATCCTATACTTCTATGAGACTAGATATCTTTAATATCATGACTGAAATGAATAACTATAGTACTTATTCACTCTTGATCGAGTGCGTACTATATGATAATATCCATCAGACCTTTATGATTTGAAATTTTTAAACAAATTTGAAGGATATATTTTGAAATTATTCAATAGAAAATTAAAACAAGACAAAATCGAAACTCGTTTGGAGCCTGTTTCAACTCTTCACGCTGTTCCATCGACAAGGAAGTTAGCTTTTAGCAGAATTGCTATTGTTTTCACTGTCCTTTTTTGGGCTTCTTATATTGTATCTACGATTATTAGACAGTTTTTTGAAGGCGCGAGTTATCAATTCACGCTTGAAGCTTTTGGTTATGTTTTGGTTGTTACTTTCTTAACCTTCTCTGCTCTTATGTATTTGGTTGCTCGCCAAGGCGCACTCCAAAGGTTTAGTAAACACGTCAGAGTGCCTAGAGCAATTATAGATAAACATTTTGAGAAAAATAGACCTGGAATAACAGTTTTGGTTCCGTCATATAGCGAAGAAACTTCTGTTATAAGAAAAACTCTTCTTTCAGCTGCTCTTCAAGAATATCCAAAACTTCGTGTAGTTCTTTTGGTAGATGATAATCCTAATCCTGTAAATTTAAAAGATAAAGAAAAACTAACTGCTACTAGACAGCTGGCTCATGATATAACAACTTTTCTGGCTAATCCTCATGAGAGATTTAACAAAGCAATACATAATTTTGAGAAAGCACATGCTGGGAAAAAGATTGTTAGCATAGCTGAGGTTAAAGTACTTTCTGATCACTACGTCTGGGCTGCTTCATGGCTTGAAAATGCAGCGAGTAATGAAAAAATCGAAGACCATGTAGATAGGTTCTTCTCTGATAGAGTTCTAAAAGAGCTTTCTTATGACTTAAGACTTGTGGGAGAAGCGCTCAAGAACTCAACGGAAGAGAATGCTCAGCTAACTCGCGATAGAGTTATTCAGCTATATAATAGATTAGTATGGATTTTCGCTGCTGATATAGAAGTATTTGAGAGAAAGAAATACGCTTCACTTTCTCATGAAGCCAATAAGGCTATGAATCTTAATTCATACATAGGACTTATGGGCGGAAATTATCGCTCGGAAGAAACTCCATCTGGCACTATTTTAGTTCCAGTTATGAGACCAAGTAATGGAGATCTTAATGTACCGGACAGCGAATTTCTATTAACACTGGACGCCGATTCAATTCTTCTAAAAGATTATTGCTTACGTTTGGTGTATTTTCTAGAGCAGTCAGATAATGCACGTGTTGCTGTAACTCAAACTCCATATTCATCATTCAAAGGTGCACCGTCTCCCATTGAGCGCTTAGCAGGAGCAACTACAGATATTCAGCACATTCTTCATCAGGGAATGACTCATTACGGCGCAACCTTCTGGGTTGGAGCAAATGCTGTGATACGAAAGAGAGCGCTTGAAGACATTATGGAAAAAGAACAAATTGGCGGATTTGAAATAAAAAGATATATTCAGGACAGAACTGTTATTGAAGACACAGAATCCAGCATAGATTTAGCACTTCACGGATGGAAACTTATGAATTATCCAGAAAAATTAAGTTATAGTGCGACTCCTCCTGATTTTGGATCTCTGGTTGTTCAGAGACGAAGATGGGCTAACGGAGGACTACTTATCCTACCAAAACTACTGTCACAAGTTAGAGCCAGAAGAAGTAATAATGAACATGTTACCAGAACTGAAATTCTTCTTCGTTTAAATTATATGGCCTCAATCGCCTGGGCTAGCTTTGGACTTATATTTTTGCTTGCTTTCCCATATGATGGAAGACTTTTAAGTCCACTGGTTCTTCTTGCTGCGCTTCCTTATTTCATAATTGTTGCGATGGATTTAAAATACTGTGGATATAAATATACAGACGTATTTAAGATTTACGGATTTAACTTAATTCTTCTTCCGGTAAATCTTGCCGGGGTTTTGAAATCAATTCAGCAAGCTTTAACTGGAAAGAAAATTCCTTTTGCCCGTACTCCAAAAGTAAAGAATAGAACTGCAACTGAGGCTTTATATTTAATTTCTCCCTTATTCATTATCGGATTCTCCCTTTTTACATTATGGAGAGATATTCTAGGACAGAACTGGGGAAACGCAGCATTTGCCGCATTTAATGCTTTCACAGCTACTTGGGCTGTTGTTGCTTACATTGGGGTAGTAAATCTGTTTGTAGATCTCTGGTATGCATTATTTAATTGGCTCTTTCCAGAAGTTAAAGTAAAAAGTCCGAAACCAGCTGCACAAATAAAACCAGCGCTTGATTGGAAGGCTGTTCTATATCATGGTGAAGCAAAAGGTACGGTTCCGCACACTTCTCTAGGAGAACTAATTTCGTTTAACACAAAGAAAGGAGCTGCACTTTAATGAGTATTGGGAACAGAGAAGCAAGAAGAAGATTATCTTTCAGAAGACTAGGAATACTTGTGATTGTTCTTTTGGGTATGAGTTATGGCACCGTTTTTGGATGGGATTGGTGGAAAGATGATCAGGCTGCAGCAGCTCATAAGCCTTGGTTCGCTTCATATGTAGATGTTACTTCAACTCCAACTTATGATTTTGAACAACTGGGGTCGTCTGCAACGCCAAACGTAGTTCTTTCTTTTATCGTTTCATCAAAAACAGATCCATGCACTCCTACATGGGGCACAGCTTATACCATGGACGAAGCACAAGCCGGACTTGATCTTGATCGTAGAATCGCCCGCTTAAGACAGCAAAAAGGTGACGTAATTGTTTCATTCGGAGGATTACTTAATGATGAGCTTGCTCTGAAATGCACCGAACCCAAAAAACTTCTCACTTCATATCAGTCAGTTGTTGATAGATATGACCTTAGTGTAATTGATCTTGATTTGGAAAATAGCGGACTTACAGATAAAGAAGCTTTGAAAAGACGTGCAGATGTTATTGCCCAGCTTCAAGCAAATCAGAGATCTAAAGGAAAAAGCCTAGCTGTGTGGCTTACTTTACCAGTTGCTCCGCAAGGTTTAACAGAAGATGGTACAAATGCTGTCGCTCAAATGCTTGCTAGCGGAGTGGATCTTGCTGGAGTAAATGTAATGACAATGGATTATGGTCAGAGTAAAAGTACAAATCAATCGATGTCTGCTGCTTCAAAACAAGCACTCATTGAAACGCATCGCCAGCTGGGAGTTTTATATAAAAGAGCTGAAATAAATTTAAGCAGCAAAAAAATATGGAAAAAAATTGGAGCTACTCCTATGATCGGTCAGAACGATGTAAGAAATGAAGTATTTTCGCTTGTTGATGCAGTAGAGTTTAATAAATTTGCTGCTTCCCGCGGAATAGGAAGAATGTCTATGTGGTCTGCAAACCGCGATGTTCCCTGCGGGCAAAACTATGTGGATTGGAAAGTGGTATCTGATTCATGTAGCGGTGTTAAGGAAGACAAAATGAGTTTTGGTCAGGCACTTAGTAAAGATTTTGATGGAAATATACAGTTAAGTGCAGCTGAAATAACGATAGAAGACAAAGAAAAAAAGCCCGTTAAAGATGATCCGGCAACAAGTCCATATCAGATCTGGAAAGAAAACGGCGCATATCTTCAGGGAACAAAAGTGGTGTGGCATGGAAATGTATATGAAGCTAAATGGTGGACTCAAGGCGAAATGCCTGACAATCCTGTCTTGCAATCCTGGCAAACCCCATGGCAATTATTAGGCCCTGTTCTTCCTAACGAAAAGCCTGTAAAACAGCTTACTTTGCCTGCTGGCACTTATCCCACGTGGTCTGGTACTGGGGAATATGAAGTAGGAACAAGAGTATTATTTGAAGGTATTCCCTATCAAGCAAAATGGTGGACTCAAGGAGACAGTCCTGCAGCCTCTACATCTAATGCAGACGGCTCACCATGGGCATCTCTTACACAGGAACAAGTTAATGAGATCTTAAAGCAAGGGACAGCAGTAAATATGCGGTCAGCAATCACTCCTTCGCCGACGATCATACCAGTAATAACTCCAACTACGACTCCAACCGCAAGCTAATTTTAATTTTTTGTGATTAACTAAGTCGATAAATCTTCATCTATGGAAAAAGCAATGAGGAGAGTTATATTTTGCTGTCGGGATTTTGTTTTATGAATTAAATCGCCAACTTGATTAAATAGCGAAGAATTTGCACTATAGACAAATAAAAGTCTCTTTTCGTCATGCATAATTATTTTTTTATTCAATTGCTAAGAACGCTCTTTGTATCCATTCAGAAAGGGCAGGATGTACGTATACTGAATCGGTAATAGCGCTTGTTTTTCCTGTTGCTTTCATGGCAATGACGGCCTCATGGATTAAGGTTGAGGCATCAGGGCCAACAATGTGACAGCCTAAAATCTCATCTGTTTTTTTATCAACCAAGACTTTAACAAGACCGTTTTCTTGAAGTGCTTCTCCCATTGCTGTATCTTTTAATTCATATTTTCCTACTTTATATGGTATATTTTCTTTTTGTAATTCTTCTTCTGTCTTACCTACTCCTGCAACTTGTGGAGAAGAAAAAACTGCGTGGGCAATAGCATGATAATCAACTGGTATATGTTTATCCAAAAATGCATTTCGAATTGCATATCCTGCCTGATGATTTGCCGTGTGCTTAAAAGGTAAAATTCCCACAATATCTCCCAATGCCCAAATTCCTTCAACGCTCGTTTCCAGATATTGATTTACCTTAACGTATCCCTTTTCATCAGTTTTAACATCAGTTTTTAAGACATCAATTGTATCGGTGTTTGGAGTAGTACCGGTCGCAATCAGCACTTGATCAGCCTTCAACGTGTCAGTTTCTCCCTTGATTTTTATGTGAATCATATTGCCCTCTGGGGAAAATTCTTCCGCTTCCGTTTGAAACAGAACGGTATGCTGTTTCGTAAACTCTTTTTTAAATCTCTCTGCAATTTCACCATCCTCTTTATCTAAAAGCGAGTCATGTCGAACAAGCATGGTAACTTTAGTTCCAAGTGCCTTATAAAAATACGCGAGTTCGCATGCGATATATCCACCACCAATAATTACCATATGTTTTGGCTGTTTCTCCAGGCGAAGCGCTTCTTTACTTGTCAGATATTTTATCGAATTAAGTCCTTTTATTTGTGGGATGTGTGGTCGTGTTCCTCCAATAATAAATATTTTGTCAGCTGTTATAGTCTCAGCACCAACCTGCATTATTTTATTTCCAGTAAACTTCCCCTTTGTTTTATAGAGCGTTACATTTTTATTGTTACGGATTCCTTTCTCAATTTGTTCTGCTTCTTCGTTTACATGACTCGAGACTCTTTTCGTAATTGTGGCGAAATCGACTATTTCAATAGAACTTTTTATACCAAATTTTCCACTAGTTCTAATTGTATTTGCGACATCTGCGCTATGGATGAGCATTTTAGAAGGAATACAGCCTCGATTCAGACACGTTCCGCCCATAGGTCCTTCTTCAACGAGCGCCACTTTCATGCCTCTGCCAGCAGCAAAGGAAACTATTTCAAGCCCTGTGCCTGCTCCTATAACCAATACATCAAATTTCTTCATATTATCTTTTATTTTTTTTATAATCAGCACACTTCTCCCTTTTTACTTCGAACATCTCCGAAATGAAAAGAGAGAAGATAAAGGATCAAGCTTGGAGTAAGGTGGTTACATCCACTAATAAACTACTTATCCTTCTTCGTTCCCTCTGAATGATGTTCTTCGTTATGCTTTTCCTGTTTTTCATTATCGTCGAACTTAGTTCCACATGACTTACATTCCATTTTATTGTCTTCCATAATTTTTACCCCCTTTCTATTTAGACATATTTTATTATTGCTGGGTTAAGATCAGACTGTAGGTTGGTATTAAATTGATAAGAGTTTGTGATTTTTTTGGATTAAAAGGGTTTTTTATCATTTTGTTTAAGCGTTCCTGATGAGTCTTAATGCGGAACTGAAGTTTGAAATACTTCAAATTTAGGACCGCGGAGAATATTACATTTGTAATAGGGGTTAGACTTCTCCTCCAGCTGTTTTAGCCGGAAATTATTTGTCCTACATTTTCGTCCATTAGTTTTGGATCTGGTCGTCCTGAAACTTCAAGCTAAGAAATAACCTCTTTCCACATTTTTATATGTTGGTATATAAGGATTCCTTTTTCGTCACATCACTTCGGCGTTCTTGTTTCTCTATTTGAGCAGTTGCTGCTTGAATGCTATCTAAGAAATCTGCTCTTTTCGTTTTTGCAATAAGACTACTTCCTGCTACAGGCGTGACTATGAGAGAAGTATTAAACTCAACAGTCCCACCGCTTGGGTATTTAGGTTCTTCAAAATGAATCTCAATTTTTTCAATTGCCATTCTTTTATTCATTTTTCTCCCAAAATTTCCTAAGTGTTCCTCGGCCTTTTTGAGATCCTCATCAGAGACATTGTCACTCGGATTTGACATCATAAGGGGAATAGTATCTGTTGGTTCTAATGATGAAACGACTGTTAATAGATCACGTAGTGACAAAAATCCTACTGGTTTTTGATCATTATCAGTCAAAACTATGCTTCCATGTACACTTGTCAGAAGTTTTTCTATAATTGTTTCAAGCCTGGCATCAAATTGTATTTTATGTACATTGTAAGTCGCATATGCTGTAATTGAGTCATCATCGCGAAATTCTTTTTCCCTGTCAAATGCTCGATCAGTCTGTGGATTGCCATTTTTTCCAAAACGCTGTTTGTCGGTAGGCTTCATAGAAGAATCGAGCAAATCTTGCCTGGAAATGATTCCTGCTAGTTTTCCTCCGTCATCAATCAGTACCACCCGAGATATATTTTTATTTTTCATCAATGAACGCACTTCTCCAATTGTTGCATTTTGAGAAATAGTATGAGGGTCATGAGGCTTTATGCTGGAAATTACAGTTTCCAGCAGATCTTTATCCTGCAATATATTTTTTAGCATATTCTTACCATCTATCACACCAATCAACGTTTTATCATCATTAAATACAGGTAATGTATAGAGATGGGTTTCAAGCATTCGAGTAGCTACCGTATATAGTGGTGTTTTTTCTGCAATATGAGGCGGAGTCATAACAACCGATGCAGCTTTCGTAGAATAGGGATATGAATGGATATATCGTGTCTCATACAGAGAAATGAGACCTAAAAATTTGGTATCTTTTGCAAAAACGAAAATAGGGACATGACTTGATGAGATAAGAGATAAAACCGTTCCGAGTTTCTCATTACTGTCGCTTTTTATTATTGATTCAAGCGGTGAGATATAAGAAGTGATTTTTAAACGGTTGTTCGAATCATCAAATCGTTGGTTATTTTTTGGTTTATTCATAATATCATTATTAATGAGTCTTCCTATACTCTTCTGCGCTCTTTATATCTTTTGCAAGGTTTAGTTCTGTGGGATGTTCCAAATCTGAGTTTGGAGCAATCCCCATCTGGTGAGCATTTTGCAGCGTATCATCATCTGATTTAGGCAGAGGTGTTGATCCACTGACTGAATTTCCCCCTCTCATACTTGGTGATGTAGGCGATGAGTTCGCTTTACTTTGCAACTCGTCAATATCCTTTTTAAACGTATCATTATCTACTTTTTTATTTAAAGAAAAAGTTTTGATTTTTATTAAATTAGTCATAAATTTATTAAAGCAAGAACTGATCCTTGATCCTGCGCATTCATTACGTAATCATACCTGATCTATAAATGAAGTCTGTAAGAGGCGGGTAAAAATAAGGTAATTTAAAATATACTATTTCAGTATAAGCACAGAAATATAAAATCTATCTTTCGGGGGTTTTAGACTGAAACATTATATTATAAGATTCTTATTACACTTTCTTACCAGTCTATAAAAAATAATGCAGTGATCGTTCGAGGCTAAAAAAACAGCGAAACCGCTCTCTCACATTTACGTTTGACAAACTTATCAACTATTGTTAGTAAGTAATCCATCTGAAATGGTTTAAGAGCATTAGAAATTGATTCATTGCTCAGTGAAGTTGAAGTATTTATTCGAACATCTGAGTTAGCTTGGTGTGGAGGGTCTTTGAAGTAAAACTTAAATATCACGCATGATTTTTCCTAAAGGATTGACCTATCCTTCTCCAACGTAGTGAGCCGCACAGGACTCGAACCTGTAACCGATTCCTTAAGAGGGAATTGCTCTACCATTGAGCTAGCGGCCCTAAAAAAGTTCACTAACTTTTTCAGGGTAAACCCGTAAAGTTGCGTAACTATTTTGTTAAATTTTTAATTAGTTTAAGCTTGTATTCTCTAGTCCAACTCTTGATTGCTGCTTCTCTTTTTCTTGCTTCTGTCTGAGAGATGTACGATTCGCTATAAACTAAGCTAACTGGTCTTTTACTTCGAATATATTTAGAGCCGAGCTTATTATTTGTATTATGCTCAGATATTCTCCTATTAATGTCTTTAGTAATACCAGTATAGAGACTTTCGTCGCTACATTTTACTATATATACGTGCCAAATAACAGATTCAGGCATATTAAATGCATTTATGCTAAAAGAATCTCGCAAGATTTTTTTAGCACGCCCGAGAGGAGTCGAACCCCCAACCCCCTGGTCCGAAGCCAGGTGCTCTATCCATTGAGCTACGGGCGCATAATTCAATTTTATCAGATAGTCTTGTAGTACTCAAGAAACGAGGCTATTTGACAACTCTCTCCTTTCCTGCCAAAGTTAGATTGTGGCTGCGAAGAATAAATCTGCCAAAGTGAATATAAAAGTCATAGCCTTTCTTATTGGAATACTTATAATTGCAGGAATATTTATTCATTTTAGGCCTCAAACAAATAGTCCTACACCTGAAATAGTTACTACTCAGGAAACAACAATTCTTATAGGTTTGTCTAGTTCTTTAAAAACAGGCGGCGAGCCGAGAGAGTATCAATACTCAAACTGGATTCAGGATGACGGGATTTCTGTTCCACTCGTTGGCCAACAGCTGATTATTGGAATGAGTGGCACAAATGGTGTTGGTAAATACGGTGAATTTTCATCAGATGATCTGGGGCAAGTAAATGAGAAATTTCTTAGCGAACTTCAAGCTAAGATTTCTACTTATTTTCTAAATGAAGGCTTCAGGCTTGATGATAAGAATACGAATCTTGTGCCTAATGATTATTACTTTTCCACAATAGGATTTGAAAAAGGAAATATTAAATGCCTTTCAAGTGTGTCAAAACAATCCGACCCATTTGGTAATATTTCATGCGGAACTGTTAATAGTGAACAAATGAAACTTCAAAATGAATTATCAAATGTCTATAATGAACAGAAATCCTCATATCAAAATAGCCCGATTATTTTTAGAGTAGATAAAATGATTGGTGATTTTGCTTCGGGTTCCAGTTCTTACATGAGCGGAAATCAATGGATTGCTAAAAACATAAATGATGTTTGGACTACTGTCTGGGCCGGTCAAGATTATCCGTTATGCTCTGATATGGAAAAATATAAAGTTCCAAGCAGTTTTTATCCCGGATGCTATAATGTTGAAACTCAAAAAGAACAAAGAACTTATGCTGATTAGTCTTTTAAATTGGCTAAATTAGTTGAAGCAAACGGTATTAGCATTTCGTTTTCTGAAAGCCTACCATGTATTCTTCTATTTCTCAAATGTATTAGAGACATAAAATGCTCATGTGAATGTAGCAAGAAATACTTATGAAGCTATTTAGGGATTATTGTCTTGTGATGGATATATTATCAACCCAAACCTGACCTGTCGATTGACCGAAGTTAAATATAAACATAGAATTAGATTGATTTACGCGTGATGTAAAAGTATAAGTAAATTTTTTCCATGAAGTTGTAAAAGCGTTTGTTTGTTCATGATATTTGGAATATGGAGAAGCTGTTTGCTGAATTGTGCTTTTTATATTTCTATTTGTAGATGATTTTCCCCAAAAAGTAACAGTATAAGTTACCCCATTTACTAAAGGAATATTCGGATGCTGTATCTGAATAGAATGATCAGTTGAAGGTTGTGTGATATTTATTCTTGCTGAGCGTGTGCCAGCATTTGCGGTTGTTGTGTCTTGTATGAACGTTGCTGAAGCGCCAGTTTTTACAACTTTTACCCAAGGATTTATCCAGCTTGTTCCCGTAGATTCAAAGGAAGCATTTTGAATAAGATTTACTATTTCCGGAGTTGGTGTGACGGTAGGAGTAAGTGTAGGCGTAGGGCTTGGCGTTAGAGTTGGGGTAATTGTAGGTGTTGGGCTAGGCGTCGGGGTAGGAGTTAATGTTGGAGAAGGAGTTGGAGTAGCCCCGGAAGGTTTTGTAAATGAAACATCATCCAACCAAACTTGTCCAGTGTTTTGTGCAAGATTAAATATCAGCATTGCATTGGTTTGATTAATTGTTGAATTAAAAGTAACAGTATATTTCTGCCATGTAGGATTTATAGCAATAGTTTGTTGAAAATATAATGCATATGGAGAAGCTGTTTGCTGAATAGCAACTCGGATATTTCTACTTAGGTTGCTTCTGGCCCAGAAAGATATAGCATAAGATGAGCCTGAAACTAATGGAATATTTTGCTGTTGTAGTTGCAAATACCAATCCGTTGATGAAGTTGTTATATTAGCGCGACCTGAATTTAACCCAGAATGTGAAGTGGAATTATCCTGACTAAATGTGCCAGCAGCTCCTGTTTTGGTAACCCATTTCCAAGGATTAAGCCAGCTAGGATTTGTATTATCAAATGAATTATTTTGAAGAAGCTCTGTAACCGGAGCTAGCGCATAATTTGCAGTATAAGTGGTGTCATTTGCTGGAGTATAAATATCATGCGCAGATGTACCACCATCTGACCAGGATATAAAATTATATACCTGTCCATTTAATGTTTGAGTGGTAGGTGCACCCAAATTTCTTCTTATATTTACAACACCTTGAAAAGTATTTGGTGTTGTAATTGGGGATCCATCAAGATTTAAAGAAAGTCCTGCGGGATTTGTGTTAAGTGTAATATTTGCTTTTTGAGGAAGAATATCTCTAGTTATTTCATGAGCATTTCCATTTGAGTCTGTTGCTTTCAAATGAATACGATACCAAATATTTGAGGCTGTTTCTCCGATGCTAGGAATTGTAAAAGTTCCTTCAGACGCTCCAGTTATGGGCTCCATTGCTGGGTGGGTGTGTGTATCGTGGTGAAATAATATTTCCCAACGAAGCTTACTAGAATCTAAAATTCCATCTTCAAAATCAGTAGCTAGTCCTGAGAAATTAATCGTGTCGCCTCCTTTAAAAGTTAATCCTTCAGCCGGATTCGTGAAAAAAGCTACCGGAGCCTGTCCGATAGGTGTAGGTGTCAGAGATGGACTTGGGGTTGGCGTAGTTGTTTGATACTGAATTTTATAAATCTCACTAGTCTCAACTGATAGATAATATAAAGCACCGTCCGGACCTACTTTTATATCAACTGGGTATGGAGTATCGGTTGCAAAATCCGTAACAACACCTGATTCCATATCGTATCGTTTAATATAATTACCTACATAGTCGCCATAAAAGTAATCGTTATTAAATTCGGATGGAAATGTGTCCCCATTATAAAATACTGCGCCAGTTATTGCCCTACCAGGCCCATTATGATCGTAAGCGTAAATAGGATTTTTGAATCCAGGAACAGAGCAGTTTCCTTCACAGGTAGGCCATCCATAATTTGCCCCAATTTGTCCCTCATTTATTTCTTCCCATGAATTATTACCTACATCATTTATAAACATTCTTCCTGTACCTTGCTGAAAAGTGAACGTATAAGGGTTTCTTAGCCCTGATGCCCAAATTTCTCCTCTCTTACCGCTTTGACCAACATATGGATTATCAGAAGGTATGGAGCCATCAGGATTAATTCTAAGCATTTTTCCTGCTAAAGTATTTAGATTTTGAGAGTTGGCATTTGTCCAGTTATCACCTACTGCTATATAAAGCTTGCCATCAGGGCCAAAATGAATCGCTCCACCATTATGGGTGCTTGTCTCTGAAGGAATATTATCTATTATCACTTCTTCACTACCCGGATGTGCTACGTCCGGATTCGTTGAGCTCGCAGTAAATCTGGTTACTCTATTTCTAAAAGTTCCACCATTATTCTGAGTCCAATAAACATACACATGTCCATTGGAGGCAAAATTAGGATCCAGTGTAATTCCTAGCAAGCCTCTTTCATTAGAATTATAAGCAGGAACAGTCAAAAAAGGCGCAGAAAGAAGATTTCCATTTTTTACTACTCTTACGGCTCCAGATTTTTCATTTACAAATAATCGTCCATCCGAAGTAAATTCCATAGCAGTAAGCCGTGAAGCAAAATTAGAAGCAAAAAGAGACTGAGTAAAGCCTTCAGGTAAGCCTGCAGCATGGACCTGCAAAGCATTTCTGGAGAAAATAAGTAATGCTGTTATCAGGAAGAAGGAAACAAGTAATATTTTCTTTACCATTAATTTATGTATAGAGGATACTACTATCAAAAACTCACAATTGCAATGAGCAATTTAGTTGATACGGAAGGATTTTCGATGATAATCACATAAGCCATTTTGCTTAATAGCATTTCTGTGAAAAGCGGTTCCATATCCTTTATTTTGGTCGAATTTATAAAGTGGATAATGGCCTGAATTTTCAACCATTAAGTTATCTCTGAAAACCTTGGCAATAATTGAAGCAGAAGCAATAGATAGACTGAGACGGTCTCCTTTTATAATTCCTTTCTGAGTTTTTGACTGGGGAAATCTGCCATCAGCAAGAATAAAAAAATTGTTATCAATTGGCTTCAATCTATCTATTATATTTGTGAACACTTTAATATTAGCCTTGCCAATTCCATTTTCATTAATATAATCCATTCCAACAGATTCAATTACCCAGGTAGAATTTTCTTTTATAAAAATAGATAACTCTTCCCGAAGTTTTGGTTTGACGAGCTTTGAATCATTCACGAGATCTAGAAGTTTGTGCGTAAAGTTAGGTTTGTAAATAACTCCTGCTGCGACAATTGGACCAGCAAAAGCTCCACGGCCTACCTCATCCAAGCCAATTACTGTGGAAATTCCAGATTTCCAATACTCTTTTTCAAACTCAAAAGAGGGTTTCTTCTTCACCATCATTAATAAGATTATCAATTCCTTTTATCTCTGGCAAATTAGGAACTATAGATTGAAGTTCACCATAGAAATTTGTAGTATTTGTATCTAATTTTTCGATTAATACTTCTTGTTTTTTCCATCTTAGAACTGTTGATCTTTTTTCTGCATCCAGACTCACTCTTAACGCATTTACATTATCAAAATGAGATTGCATTCTGTGTTTAAAGCTGTCTGACATCATATAGTCTCGAATCTGTCCCCACTCTTCTTCTGTGTGAGTTGCGGAAGATTTAACTGTAGCTACAGTAGTAATAAGAAATCTCACATATCTGCAAATTCCAAGTGCATGTTCATAAGTGGTTAGCCATACCCCATCTTTTCTGTCAAAGTTTTTAACTTCATTTGGTAAAATTTGGCTTACTATAATTGCTTCTGAAGCAGAGATTTTACCAGCATCATCCTTAAGCTTGGTAACCCAGCCGTTGCTCCATGCCTTAGTTCTTTTAGTTTCCCAAATAATTGATCCCACCACTTTCCCGTTAAATCTTACTTTTTGCCAGATATCTCCTCCTTCTACGCCTTTTGGAACAGGAACAAATTCATCATTTGGAAACATCGCTTTTAATTTTTCTTCAAGATCTAGTTCCAGAGCTTCTCCCTGCATCTGCTGAGATCCCTGCTCAAGCTTTCTTTTTAGATCTTCATTGGCTCGTCTTAGGTCTTCTGCTAAACGCTTAATTTGATCCATTTGAATATCCTTTTCTTTTATCTTAAGGGATTGGGCTTCTTCGGCCTCTTTAAGAGCGCTTTTCTTAGCTTCAATTTTAATTCTTTCTTCAGCTTTCTCACGCTCTTCATGTTCTTTTTCGAGTTTCTCCTTAAGCTCAAATTCGTTTTTCTTTGCCTCTTCCAGCTCTTTTGTTCTTTGTTTGTTAGATAATTCAAATTCTTCACGAAGCTTCTTCTCTTTTTCTGCAGATTCTTTTGCTTTCTCTTCTTCAAACTCCGCTTTTAATTTCTTTGATTCTTCTTCTCTGACTTGAGCCTGGAGTTCATGAATTATAGCTTCTGAAATTTCAACCTGTTTACCGCAGTGCGGACATTTGATCTTATCCATAAGTACGGTCTATATTACCACAAAAATTGACTAAACTCAGCATGTTCTGATACCCTTTTTCTATGAAGACGCTTTTAAAACATACGGTTATTAATTCAATTTCCTTAGTAGTATTGGCGCAAATTCTTCCAGGAGTTGTAATAAATGGAGGAGTAAAAACCTATATTGTCGCAGGATTTGTGCTTTCTCTTTTACTGCTCTTCATTAAACCAATATTAAATATATTTTCAATACCGTTAAATATGATCACGCTTGGATTATTTTCATTTGTGACAAATTCTATTATTCTTTATATTTTGACAGTCCTGGTAACAGATATTAAAATTAACCGTTTTACTTATGAAGGATTTACATATGCTGGTTTTGTAGTACCTGTAATGCATTTTAATACTCTTTTTGCCTTTATAGTTACCGCTGCAGTCCTTTCTCTTATAATTGCATTCTTTGATTGGGTCATTAAAAACTAGCCTCGCTAAACCTTGAAATACTCATTCTAAAACTATATAATACGATTGTGATATTAAATATTATCGAAATTGTTGTAGCAGCACTTCTCATCGGAGTTATTTTGATGCAAGTTCAAGGCTCAGGTCTTTCTGCTAGTTTTGGCGGAAGCGGAGAATCATTTAGATCCCGACGCAGCATGGAAAAACTTCTCGTCTATGCGACAGTGATCCTGGCTATAATTTTTGCCTTGTTTTCTATCCTACTCCTTATCCCCAGCTAGATAAAATTTATGATTTTTTTAAAAAGAAAAAGATTAGTCTTTTGGTTAATGCGCGCCTACCTGAAAAGATGGGGTAAAGTAATATTTTTGTCTTTTATATTAGGCTTCTTGCTTATTTTATTCTTGTTCTTAGGCAGAAACGCGATATATTCTTTTATTCCTGCAGGAACTGAGACTGTAGGGATTACAGGAGACTATCCTGCAGATGAGTTCCCGAATAACCTTCCGGATGAAATTCTAAATAAGACTTCAAAGGGACTTACTAAGGTACAGCCAAATGGAGAAATATCACCTGATGTGGCCGAGCGCTGGGACGTAAAAGATGACGGTAAGACTTTTATTTTCTATCTTAATGATGAGCTCACCTTCTCTGATGGAGAAGAAATTGATTCAAATTTAATAAATTATAATTTTACAGATGCAACAATTGAGAGACCAGCTAAAAGCGTTATTATATTCAAGCTAAAAGATAAATACTCACCTTTCCTTGTAACTGTCGCGAATCGAAAAGTTTTTACCAAAGATTTAGTTGGTGTTTCTTCTTATAGAATTAAAGATGTTGAAACACAGGATGGATTTGTACGATCAATTGAGCTTGAATCTAAAAGTGATAAAAAGAAATTAAAGTACTATTTCTACCCTACTCAGACTGCCTTAAAGGATGCATATGTATTAGGTGACGTATCAAAGATCATTGATATAAATAATCTTAACTATAATGAGAAAGCGGATTTTGCTGATTTCAATAACACGATTGTAACGAAACAAGCAAATAAAAACAAAATCGCAACAGTATTTATTAACAACTCGGATTCTGTTTTGTCAGACAAAAAAATCAGAAAAGCTTTAGCGTATTCAATGCCTGATAAATTTGCAGAAGGGGAGCGTGCTTATTCTCCATACAAAAAGGACTTTTGGGCTTATAATCCTTCCGTTGTTTATAAGAAAGATTTGGAATATGCAAAATTGCAGCTTGAAGACTCAGAAGGGTCAAGTGATAAAAAAATAAAGGTAAAGCTAAAAGCTTTAAGGCAGTATAGAGTAGTTGCGGAGGAAATAGCGAAGAACTGGAAAAAAATAGGAATTGAGACTGAAATTGAGATTGTTGACGGTGTACCAAATGTCTATCAAGCCTTTCTGGGTGAGCTTCCGGTTCTTAAAGATCCTGATCAATACACACTTTGGCACACTGGACAGCCAAGTAATATAACTAACTACAGAAATCTTAGAATCGATAAACTTCTTGAAGACGGAAGAACTACATATGATATGGAAGATAGAAAGAAAATCTATGACGATTTTCAGAAATATTTAGTCGATGATATGCCAGCTATATTTTTATATTTTCCTTACACCTATACTCTCACTAGAAAATAAATATTTACTCCGAAGTTTTTTATGATAAGTGATAGCAAATCTATGTGCTTCATCTCGAATTCTCCTGACAAGATTTAAGGCCGGTGATCCTTTCGAGAGCCTAATAACTTTAAAATCTGATGTAATTAAAAGTTCTTCTCTTTTAGCGATTCCCATCAACGGAAAATCAGCATTTCCTTCTAAAATAGCCTTCATAGCTGATGAGATTTGACCCTTACCACCATCTACGATTATCAGATCTGGTGTTCCCCATTCTTTATGGTTTAGCCTTCTCGTAATTACTTCTCTCATCATGGCAAAGTCATTTGGGACAACCTTCGGAGGTCTTTTAATTTGAAATCTTCTGTAGTTGCCTGAATCTTTCTCGCCATTGGTGAACACAACCATAGATCCCACTGCATGTTTTCCTGTGATGTTTGAAATATCATAGCACTCAATTCTTTCGAGTTTTTTAATATCCATTCCATTTTCATTTAGAACTTTTTGGAGCTCATGAGTCTCCTGACTTCTTAAGTCCTGTCTTAAATTTGGGTTAACTTCATATTCGAAAGGTTTATGTTTTTGAGATGTCACAAGAATAATGGAATCTATTTTTCTCTGAATTAATTGTGCTTCTTCAAATTTTTCTGATTTAGCCAAAGCTTCTCTCTCTTCCTCAAGCTCTTTAATAATTTCTTTAGTGTTTCCTTCAAAAAACTGAACAATATATCTAATTACCTTCTTATATTCCTTAATTTCTTCCTCAGTTTTAAACATAGGAGGGCAAGGACAAAGACCTAGATGAAAATAGAGGCAATACTTTTTAGGATGATTCATAACTGATTGATAAGGAAATATTTTTCTTATAAGCTTAAGCACTACCTTAAGATCATTTAGTGAAGGAAATGGACCAAAATAAATAGAGTTTTTGTCTTCGCAGCGCCTTGCGAGTAATACTTTTGGCTCTTTGTCTTTAATAGTAATTCTTGCCTGAACATAAGCTTTGCCATCTGTCAAACGCGCGTTATAGCGAGGATCATATTTTTTTATTAGATTTGCTTCCAGAAGTAAGGACTCTAGTTCAGATTCCACCTGAATGGTTTTAATAGTTTTAACTTTGCTTACTAAAACTCCAGTTTTTTCGCCTAAATTTTTATTCGTGAAGTATGTGGAAACTCTTTTCTTAAGATTTTTAGCTTTCCCCACATAAAGTACTTCTCCATTTTCATTTAGGAAAATGTAGACGCCTGGATCGGTAGATAAATAGCGATAAAATGAGTAAGAATGTTCCAATTATTATTCCTCCTGCAGCAATCATAAAGCCTGCATTTTTATAGAATGGCAAAACAATTATATCCTTTTCAATAGTTTCATTGCCGATCGTTATTTTAACCGTGTAGACGGTATTTGTCAAAAGACTTGGAGTTCTAAATTTTACCGGGATAGCTTTATGACCATACGGAGGAATCTTATCAAAGTGCAGATTTTGAGACTGAGGTTGGGAATTATCGGTTGTTACAGAAAATGATTGTCCTGGAGCAATAACCTTCGAATTATTCGTAATAACAATATTGCCACTTAAGGGCAGTCCTCCATAATACCTATCTGAAAAATCTGCAGATACTTCAACGGTCGGCAAACTTCTATTAATAGTGGAAACTGGTGCTACGTTTACGCTTTTTGTCTCTCTTTGCTTAGACGTTTTATATCCTCCTGCAGGGACAGGGTAATCACTGTTATCCCCTTTTATAACGAAGGTAAAATGATCGAAGTCAAATACATTAAAATAATCTATGCCTTTTGTGGTATTACCCCAGGTTGGATCCACCATCACCCATGCCTTTTTATTCTCATCATAATACTGAGGCCACGCGTGCAAAACATCTTCGACCAAAGATAGGGGCCTGTCTGCAGAGTTAGTGGTATTCGCATAGCCTTCTATTGCTCTTGCGGGTATGCCTGCTGCGCGAGCCAAGGTTACAAATAAATCAGTAAATTCAAGGCAAACTGCAGATTCTTTATTGATGAGCACTCCTTTCGCCCCTTCTCTTATCTGTCTTTCTTTAATTCTTTCTGAGTCGTATTTAAGATTATCTACTACATACTTATAAATATTTTCCGGTGTCTTTAATTCTTTTGCCAGTTTTTGAATTTCGGGATCATCTACTTCCCAGTAATCATCTGCTTTAAGATATGAGTTTTTGCGCTGAGGAGAAAGCTCTTCTTTCTTTGGCACATGATTAATTCGAACGCTTCCTATCACAGTTATGGTTAAATCCTGTGAAGGCAGAAGTCTATACTTAGCTAGCCAATTTCCATCAGGATCTATAATCACATCAAGTGGCCTAGGGTTAATGCTATCAATCATTACATCCTGGTAGTTATTGTCGGAAGGAATAGCTATCTCAGTAACAGTAGGCACAATATTTGCATTTTCTATGTGGTATTTAAGATTAAATTTATATGTTTGAAAATTTCCATATGCTATTGAAATTCCTGAGTTTCCCAAATCATTTTTAGTAAAAAACAAAGTATTATTACTCGATCTAATATTATTTACTGAAGGCTTGATTATAGTTGGTGGTCCAATTGAATTTGGAGTTCTTACCTCCACATTAAACGAAGAATATTCTGATTGGTTTGAAATACCCGGAATATTTACTTCTGTTACGCTTCCCATATGCTGTGCAATTTCATGAGCATCAAAGCTAACGGAAAATTTATGAGTGTTATTTATTCCAACTGTCTTTTCTTTAAAATCAAAAGAGATCTCGATTCCCTTATCATTCTCCTCTGTCTTGTATGGAATTTCTCCTGAACTATCAGTAACCTTTATGTTTGTAATATCATCAAAACCTGTTTGGACACCGTAGGAGGCAGCGTAAAAGTCAGAGGTCTTATTTTTTAGCCCAATATCCAGAGTTACGCGAGTAGTATCATCTTCAGATACTGCATAAGTGACATTATAAGAAGTTGAGAAATTGCTAGGAGCTGCGAATGACTTATTAAAAACTCCTGATATCAGGAATATGCTTATTAAGAGGAGCAGGATTTTCTTCATTTGGATAGTTTTTTCAAAAACTGTCCCGTATATGAATTAGGATTTTTAGCGACTTCCTCAGGTGTTCCAGTTGCAACTATATTCCCACCTCGAGCTCCGCCATCTGGTCCTAAATCAATTATATGGTCAGCATTTTTTATTATATCAAGGTTATGCTCAATAACTATAACTGTGTTTCCTGCGTCGACTAGCTTTCTGAGTACATGAAGTAGTTTTTCCAGATCAGCGAAGTGAAGACCAGACGTTGGCTCATCAAGCAGATATAGGCTTTTTGCACCTCTTTTTGAAAGTTCAGATGCTAGCTTAACTCTTTGGGCTTCTCCGCCAGAGAGAGTAGGTGCAGGCTGGCCTAATTTGACGTATGACAGCCCTACTTCATTTAGAGTTGAAAGTCTATTGGCAAGGGCAGGAATATAGCTAAAGAAATTGAGAGCTTCAAATACACTCATATCTAAAACATCAGCGATATTTTTGCCATTAAACATAACATCCAGAGCCTCTTTGTTATATTGTTTCCCAACGCATACCTCACACTGAATATAGACATCAGCCAAAAACTGCATTTCGATTTTAATTTGCCCTTCACCTTCACATGCTTCACATCGTCCGCCTTTTACATTAAAAGAAAATCTACCTGGGCCGTATCCCTTGAGCTTGGCATCCTTAGTCTTGCTGAAAATGTCTCTTATATAATTAAATGCTCCAGTATACGTAGCTGGGTTGCTTCTTGGTGTTCTACCAATTGGAGACTGATCTATCTGGTATATATGCTTGATGTTCTCAAAGCCTTGGATATCAATATGCTTTCCGGGTTTTTCTCTATGGAATGGATCTTCGATTTGCTTTAGACCATGATACAAAATATCATTGATGAGTGTGGATTTTCCGCTTCCTGAAACCCCAGTAATAACTACCAGCTTACCTAATGGAAATTCAATGTCGATGTTTTTAAGATTGTGCTCTGTTGCGCCTCTAATAATTAATTTGTCGTTAATTCCATTGTTTTTAACAGACTCTACCTTAATCTTTTTCTCACCAGATAAATATTTACCCGTTAAGGAGTTTTTGTCCTTCTTTATCTCATCAATTGTTCCTTTTGCGACGATTTGTCCTCCATTTTCACCAGCTTGAGGACCAAAATCTACAACATAGTCTGAAGCCTCCATAGTCTCTTCATCATGTTCAACGACTAGAACAGTATTACCCAGGTCTTTAAGCTTAATAAGAGTCTCGATAAGCTTTTGATTATCTTTTTGATGAAGTCCGATAGAGGGCTCATCAAGCACATAAAGAACACCAGTTAGTCCTGAGCCAATTTGCGAAGCAAGTCTAATACGCTGTGCTTCTCCTCCTGCAAGTGTATCTGCTCCCCTGGAGAGAGTAAGATAATTTAGTCCAACGTCAGTTAAGAATGTCAGCCTCTGGATAATCTCTTTAAGAATTAGTTTTCCGATAGATTCCTCTCTTGTGCTAATTTTTTTTGAAAGACTTGAAACAAACAAAAGTGAGTCATCTATCGACATATTGCAAACTTCCATAATAGATTTATCATCGATTGTTACTGAAATTGCTTCTTTTTTAAGCCTGGCTCCTTTACAAGTCGGGCAAGTTTCATACCTCATGAATTTTTCAATTTGAGATCTGAAAAACATCGAATCAGTATTCTGATATCTATTTTTTATTTCAACCAAAATTCCCGGGAAACTTTCTGTGATTGTAGTATTCTTTCCCCATCGATTTTCTCCGCGAACATGATACTCTCTTTCTCCGGTTCCATATAGAAGAAGTTCTTTCTTTTCATCTTTAACTTCAGAAAGCCTTTGGCTTAGCGGAATTCCGTTCTGATCTGCAAAGGTTTTAAAAGTCCTGGTAAACCATGTGTCGTGAGAAAGGAGACTTGAGAAAGGGAGAATCCCGCCCTCCATGATTGATAAATTCTCATTAAAAACCAGATCATGATCGACATCAAGTACTGTTCCTAAGCCGTCACAGGCCGGGCATGCGCCGTGTGGCGTGTTAAACGAGAATATTCTGGGTTCTACTTCCGGAAGTGAAATATTATCAATAGGACAAGCAAATTTTGTAGAGAAGAGGTTGTCCTCAATTTTTTTCGGATTCTCTGGTATTTCAAAACCTGCATCTTCAATAACTCCAAGAATTACTTCTCCTTCTCCGAATTTAAGCGCCTGCTCAATGTCAGTTGAAATTCTTGAACGATCAGTAGCGTCAGAGAGAATAAATTTATCTATTACGACATCAATTGAGTGCTTGTTGGTTTTAATAAGAATTAATTCTTCTGAGAGATCGTAGATTCTGCCATCCACTCTTGCCTGTTTATATCCTCTTTTTCTAAGATCTTCAAAAACACTCGCATACTCTCCCCTTCTATCTTTGACAATAGGAGCCATGATCATAGCTTTAAGTTGTCGTACATTTCGATTTTTATGAAACGTCACTATCATTTCTGTAATCTGTTCTGGTGCGAGGTGTGAAATTTCGCGTCCACAAATTGGGCAATGGGGATGGCCCACTCGAGCATAAAGAAGCCTTAAATAATCATAGATTTCAGTGACAGTTCCAACCGTTGATCTAGGATTCCTAGAAGTGGACTTCTGATCAATAGATATAGCTGGCGAAAGCCCTTCAATAAGATCTACATCAGGCTTCTTCATAACCCCTAAAAATTGCCTGGCATAAGAACTAAGTGACTCTACATAGCGTCTTTGGCCTTCTGCATAGATTGTGTCAAAGGCTAAGGAAGATTTACCACTGCCTGAAAGTCCAGTAAAAACTACCAGCTTATTTTTTGGAATTTCAAGGTCAACATTCTTGAGGTTATGCTCACGCGCTCCTTTAATTTTTATCGAATCCATAATTCAAGTGAGGTAACATTATAGTGGAAAATTTTTACTCTGGCAATCATTACAGTACTTCTTAGAATTAAGGTTTCCAAATCTCAAGAGCGTAATGAACGCCGTTTTTGGCAACACATGCAAAAGGTGCATCTTTTCTCATATTTTCATTGTGCCCCGGGGAATTAATCCATCCCCCGACAACAGCATTTGGATCTGAGTTTTGGGCTAAATTCTCGGCAACTGAAGAATAACCAGGATAAGGGAGAGTTTTAGAATCAATTCTTGATTTAAATTTATCATGACTGAAATCATTTACGATTTCAGATGCCCTGGCAACAGCAAGACTGCATGTAAATCCATCAGTCGAGAAAGGACTTAATCCATTTGACGCTCTAAATTCATTAATTTGCTTCAAAATATTTAATCCAATATCATTTGCTGGCGGGTTTGTAGGCTTAACTTTTTGCATCTCTGTCGGGATCGGAGCTTTAGTTGGCGTTGGACTAGAAGAAGGTATAAATAAATTTGCTGCATCAACTCCTTGTACTTCTTTTGAAGCTGAATTCATATCATCTTGATATGCAACTTGGATATTATGAGGCTTCTCTATAGTTGATGAAGAGTTTAGTAGTAAAAGTATTAAGAAAGCACTGCCTGCTAGGATAAACACTCACTTAACAATAGCAAATACAAAAAAATTTCACAAGAGTTTTTATAGGTTTTGTATTTTATTGACATACTTTGTACATATTGACTGAAGATTTTTCACATATTAATATTTTGTAATCATATAAATAGATTCTTCTGGCAATCTCAGGAAACTATTTAGATCTGACCGCAAACGGAAGAATATGACAATTGTCCTAACTAAATTAGAAATATTTAAAGCCTAGTATAGAAATATACAGGCTTTTTTTGTGACAAATTGCCACGAAGGTAAGTGCAAACAAGAAGAAAGGATGTATCAGGAAATTAAAAAGAAACTTTTTATCGGACTGATTTTGGGACTTACTGCGTACCTAGGTATGCTTTCTAACATCTCAAACCCCGATACCCAGGCTTCACAAAGTTTTAAGAATATTTCCGGATATTCTCCCGAGTAAGATACTGACATATTTTCTTGAAAGGAGGTGAAAACATGACATATAAATCAAAATTATCAACTGGATTTGCAACAGGAGCTCTTTTATTAGCTTCATTTGCACCAGCTGCCTTTGCCGATATAAATACTACGATTTCTGATAACGGCGCTGATTCTAGTAACACAATAAATGTTACCCAGAGCAATACTGTAAAAGTTAACCAATCTAACACGGCTATAATGGGTAACTTTGTGTACGGAAGTGCGAATACGGGTGGAAATCAGGCCAACAAGAACAATGGTGGAGATGTAGCTATCGATACAGGTAACGCTACTGTAAATGTTACAGCAAGCAATATGAATGGAGGAAACGTCGCAATTGTTCCTGCGCAAGAGGCTGTAAATGTTAATGCGCAAGTTAAAGATAACGGAAGTAACTCTGAGAACAAAAACAAAGTTAATTCCAATTCTAAGACTAAGGTAAACCAGGATACAATCTGTATTGCTGGCAATGCAGTCGTTATGAAAGCGAAAACCGGCAAAAATAAAGCCAAAAAGAATAACCAGGGTAACGTAAATGTTACAACTGGTAATGCTAATTCTACAGCAAACGCTTCAAATGACTGCGGATTTAACGTTCTTAACCCGACGATTGAATAATAACTCCGCGAGTGTACGGAAATCCCCTGCTCACGCGGGGGATTTTACTATTTAGCAGGAGAAGCAAATATAAGAAGCCTTTTATATGATGTTCCAATAGGCCAGCAGGTTTGAACTATAATCCCGGGAGTGTCATTCTTCTCTAAATACTCTATTTCTGATGGCCAAACAACTTTTTTTCCGGTAACTTTATATTTATAAATAGTATCCTCTCTCTTAACTAAAATCTCATCACCGTTGTTAAGCTCACCCAACCTAACGAAGACAGTATTGTAGTTGGTTTGCTCAATTGGATTCCCTGATGAGTGCGCAAAGAGAAAACTTCTGCCGCTCTCTCCGGGAAGGTACGTTCCTTTCGCGTGCGCCACACCTGTTTTAAGAACCTCATCATATTCAGATTGATTCCAAGGATCAACATTAAACTTAAGCGGAGCCTGCGCCTTTATCTTTGGAATAGTTATATAGTCTCCCATGAGCATTTCCTGAGACTTAACCGGTGGTGGAAAAAGATAAGCTGCCAATACTGGATAGAAGATTATAAATGAAACCAGAAGCGAAACGACGATAAACAGATTTCCTAAATAGTAAAAAAAACCTTTACTTTGTCGGGATAAAGTTTTTTGGGTTTTCTTTGTTTTTCTTTTATATGTTTTTTTGGTTTTTGTAGCCACGAGGTGAGAATTATAGCAAGGGGGTTAGATTCTTGCAAGGTTGGGAGACCGGCCAGACCGTAGCCGCAGATACCAACCCATGAAGAACATAACTGTATTTACAAGTGCTAGGACCAGAAGTGAAGCTCCTCCTGTTACAGGTAGCGTAGGTCCGTCTGAAGTGGGTCCTCCTGATGAAGATCCGCCATTACCATTGCTTGCTGGGCCATTACCGCCATTTGATGGATTTGATGGTGGTGGATTACCATCAACTGGTATCTCTTTTTCTTCATCACAGCAATCTACGTCGACAATGCTTGTATTTATGTCAGTATTCTCAATAGTGGTATTAAGCACAATGTCACCAGTTGCGATTTTAACTTCTCCGCCGTTATTTCCATTTGCAGAATTTTTCCCGGTATTAAGATCCCAGGTTGAGTTATTTACGATATTCGCACTATTGTCTACGTCGATTTCAATTTCATTTTCATTATTAAGTAGAATCGAGTTGTTGGAATCTGCACCATTGTCATTTACTGCGAGATAGATACTGCCCCCCTGACCATTTTGAGCATTTACTTCGGCAATATTGATTGATTTATTTCTGATAGTATCATTTACTTCAATACTCCCTGTGATAATCGAAACATCACCACCATTGTTATAATTTGCTTTATTATATCCAGTATTTAGCTTTCCGTTTACATTATTAGAAATATTTGCATTATTGTTTACTGTTACGTTGTTGCTTCCGTTTGAAGAATAGTTAACTAGATTGTTTGTGTTTGATCCATTTCCTGATATATTTACTGAAGTTCCCCCGTTGCAACATCCTGTTTCCACGTAACTCTGGTTGATGCCTGCGTTAACAATCTCCGTATTGCTTGTAGCATCTCCTGTTGAAACATTTGTGCCACCACCGCTATTTTCATTAGCAGTATTATTTCCGGTATTTGCATTAAGATCAATATTATTATTAATCTCTGCATTATTATTTTGAGTAGTTTGGGTATTTTGAGACATGCTAACATTCACATTATTGGTTGACCCTTGGGCATTTCCAGAAACAGTTATTTCATCGGCCGCAGCATACATCGGATTAACGATAACCGATAGCGACAGGAATCCCAATAATACTTTTTTCATATTCATAATATTTACTATTTACGGTCTCTATTACGAGACTGAAGGACAGATAAAGGCAGTTATTTAGGCAGATCTTTTTATGAATCTTTTTCTAGCAAGAACTAATCCCGCTCCAATAGGTAGAGCAAGTAGTAGCCATGCTAGATTGATATTTGCTTGATTTTTAACGCTTGTGTCTTTTGTTAATCCAGCGAGTAAGCCTGCATTATTTACTCCTGCAACTTTTACTTCAGCTTTTGATTCGCTAATTGAACCCTGATTATTACCTGGTCCAAAACCTACAGCTGCAACTACAGTCTCCCCTTTTGCTGATACTGCCATATTGCTATCATTATTTGATTCATTTTGTGAACTGGAGTTATTATTATGGTTGTTTAAATTTTCAACTCCTCCTTGTGCAACTACTGGTGAGGTAGTTTTGTTTGCACCAGGTGTTAAGAAGTCACCGTTCCATTTTCCGAACACATTTACAAATGTCACGAGAAGTTTTCCTCCAGCTATATTGTTATTTACAAAGTTAACTATATTTGCGATTGCTGTCGCATCTCCTGTTTTGATACTTACATCCCCATTATTTTTATCCGCTGTATTGCCACCAGTATTGGCCGTAAGATTTACATTATTTACCACATTTGCTGTATTAGTTTGAGTAATATCATTATTTGTTGTGTTATTTACTCCTGCTTCATTTATAGATCCTGCTCCGTTTTTTTCATTTGTTACATTGATCATGCCAGATGGATCAACTGCAAATTGAATTCCTGTAGAGCCAGCTAAATTTGAACCTTCTGGAGCTCCAAATAATTTACCTACCCAGTTTCCTGCTTCATTAACTATAACTAACCACATGTTGCCACCAACCATGTTCATGTTTGCCATGTTTAGAATTGACGCTTGAAGAGTTGTATTACCTGTTTCAATTGATGTATTTCCTTGATTATTTTTTGAGGCTGAATTATTTCCTGTTTCAGCTTCAAGGGTCAAATTATTTGCGATATTTGCATCATTTGACTGGAAATAATTATTATTCGTCGTATCATTTATGTACGATTCATTGTATGAACCCGCACCATTATTCATATTTCCTGCATTTATGCCCCCAGTGCAATCTCCGCATGCAAATTGATTAAATGCTGACTCTGGAAGTATAATGTCTCCAATTAAGTCTCCAAATATATTTACAACTCCAAACATAACTCCGCCTGCAATATTGTTGCTTAAGAATGTCATTAGATTTGCAGCTACATTTGCGTCCCCAGTCTCAATAATCGTATCTCCAAGATTGTTTTTGGATGCTGTGTTGTCCCCAGTCTCAGCATATAGATTTATATTGTTTGTTAGATCCCCATTATTATTTTGATTTATATTATTATTTGTAGTTGAATCTAATCCCACTGTATTTGTAGAATTAGCACCGTTATTTGAATTCGTGGCTCCAAGTCCTCCTGCAGTGCATCCTGCAATACAATTTGATGCAAAATCAAGCACATAATCTCCAAAGTAATCATTAACTATATTAAATTCAGAAATTGAAGCTCCTGCCGCATTTGTATTTGCCATTGTTACTACAGTTCCAGATACATTTGCGTCCCCAGTCACTATAGTTGCATTACCGTTATTTTTCGAAGCTGAATTATCACCAGTAATGGCTGATTGATTCATATTGTTTATGATCACTAAGCTATTATCTTGATTTGTATTGTTATCGTTTAAAACCGAAGCAGAAGCATTATTATTTGAATCTGCGCCATTATTTGTATTTGCGACATTTATTCCATTTCCGGATCCTCCATTGCCTCCTGCTGCCATATTTGAATTTGCCGTGTTATATATCGCACCTGTATTAGATGCATCACCTGTTTTCACTGTTGTATCACCTACATTACCATCTGCAGAAACTCCGCCAATTTTTTCTTTATCAGATTCTGTATTTATAACTTGGCTTGGAGTAGGTGTTGCTTCTTCTCCTGGAAGTTTTGGTGTTTCAGGTGTTTTTGGATTCTCTGTTTCAGCACCCTTTTCAGGTTTGCTAGGTTTTTCTGGTTTATTTGGTTTTTCAGGCTCTTGGGGAGCTTGTGCTGATGCCTCAACAACAGGAGCTTCTTCTGCAAAAACTGCAACAGTAACCTGTCCAAACATTAAAGCTATTATTAATAATCCTGATATTATTTTATTTATATTATTCATATTTATTAAAATCTAAAATCTAATTTTTATTTCTAAAGTTTAAATTTTATATTTCAATTTCTTTCGGTGTAGGGTGTCAAGCGAAGTGCAAGCCTGCCACCCTACAGCCTAAAGATTAGAGACCTAATGCGTCCATGAGATCGCCTAGATCAAAACTCAATGAAACATTGAGTCCTCCCCAGTTGAATTCTGGCCATTCTGGTTCATCTCCACCAACTCCGTTGGTATTAGCTGAGTTTGAAACATTAGCTCCAAAGTCTGCATCGCCGGTGTGGATAGCTGGATCGCTATCTGCTCCACCATTGTTTTTGTTTGCATCATTGTTGCCTGTTTCAGATTCTCCATCAACATCTGTGTCGAAATCAGCATCATTATCTTGATCTACTTTTTGCTCTCCCTCAATTTCTACATCGAGTTCGCTTGCAGAATCAGCTCCGTTGTTTTCAACGGATACTGTAAGATCTCCAAATGTGCATCCGCAATTAAGGTCTGCCCAATTGAAATTTGCCATATTGTCAACAGTAATGTCTACTGAAGCATCTCCGGTTTCAATCTCTACTTCTCCACCGTTGTTTTTATTAGCGGTGTTGTCGCCAGTGATTGAATCACCATCGATGTTATTGTCGAAATCTGCATCATTGTCTTGTTCAACATCTACCTCAGATTCGTTTTCGAATTTAAGAGTGTTGTCAGAATCTGCTGCGTTTCCAACAATTTTGAGACTCAATTCCCCCTCATCGCCCTGACCTCCTCCAACTCTTGCAGAGTTAGCATTAGCCCAGTTAGAAACTGAAACTGTGACAGAAGCATCTCCGGTATTAACTTTTACGTCTCCACCATTGTTTTTGTTTGAGTCATTATTTCCAGTTTTTGCGTTAAGGTATTTAACATTGTTGTCAAAATCTGCATCGTTGTCTTGATCGATTTTTGTTTCATTTTTCAATTCAACTTTTGCATAGTTATTTGAGCCTGCACCGTTGTTGCCAATCTTAACTTCCATATCTCCCTGTGCGCAACAATCTACTGAAGCGTAGTTTTGATTTGCACTGTTTTGAATATTTGCGTTAACAGAAGCGTCTCCGGTTCCGATTTGGACTAATCCACCGTTGTTTTTACTAGCGGTGTTGTCCCCTGTGTTAGCGTTTCCACTAACGTTGTTATCAAAATTAGCATTGTTCTTTTGATCGACTTTTGTTTCATTTTTGATTTCAACTTTTACAGTATTTTGTGAATCAGCTGCATTACCATTAATAGTTATTGTATCTGCTGCTGCTAAAGGCACGAATGCATTAGCAACTACTGCTACGGTAGCGAAAGCTGTTCCTAATTTTCTTTTGTAATTTGTCATTATATATTTCACCCCCTCTCTTTTATAGAATCCTTTTCGCCAGCTGGCGAAGCACTTTCTTATTCCCGCCTGTACTAAATACAAAACGGAGGCCTTCCCACTTCACCTGATGGTGAAATGAAAAAGCCTCCGTTTGCGGTCAGCTGAACTATCTATATAGTTCTGGGACTAACGATATAACACTAAATAGCTTCTTGTCAATACTTAAAATTAACGTTTATCCCGGTTCTGCGTGCTTTATCTACTTTTCCAACAATTTTATTTGCTGGTTTAACATTTGAATTTGTTTTTTTGATGATTCTTGTGGATATTTGTGTGACCTGCTTGTCTTGCACTATAACTTCTACGCTTCCGTAGTCAAGACTTTCAATTATTTTTTTAATTTCGTCAATTATAGATACTTGTGCCATTACTATTTTTCAAGATTTAACTTGATGGTTTCTTTTTTACCTTGTAGTTCTCCTACTAAGATAACAATATTTTTATCAGTATCATTGATTGGAAGACCGATTCTTGTGTACTTTGTAGAGTTAGCCTGAATTTGTACAGGATCATTATGAATTTCAGGAGCTAATTGCTCATCTGAGTTATTTAATTTAATTCTAATATAATCTTTTGCGTTAATTTCAATAGTCTTTGTGTATGGATTTGTGATTTTAAGATTAAAAATAAGGAAAGTTCTTCCCTTTACTGCAGTTGCCATTTTTCCTTGATAAATAAATGCATCCTGAAGATTTGCAGACTCTACCATGTAACTAATTTTTGCAACTTCTTTTCCTTCTTCGTCTACCAGTGGAAAATTAAACTCTTTATTTAGTCCTTGTGTAGCAATTGGAGCAGGAGCTTCTGTTCTCTTATCTCCAGTAACAGCCCCCAATGTTACGTTTGGAGCTAAAATTCTTCCAACTAAAAATGTTGAACCCACAAGAATCAGAACTCCAGCAGCAATTAAATAGTTCTTTTTAATCTTTTTAAATTTATTACCCAGCTCTCTTGGATTAATATTTGGTTTTGATAATTTAGAAAATCTTGTTGATGATGTGCTCTTCACTGCATCGAAGTTTTTGTTATAGATATTTGAAAAATCGTTTATGCTCATTTTTTAATAAAAAGCCCCCCGAAATCGGGGCAAACATTCGTAACGGTGATATTAACAAATGATTTTGATATTTGTCAAGCGACTATTTTTGAATTAATTTGATATACATAAATCAGTTCTACTTTTAGGCTTAAGCAATCTGCATATAGGCCTAGAAATAATTTAAGTTTTGTAGGTGGTGAAAACTCAGCAGTTTTTATCAGGGATTCTTTAAAAATGAATTAATTTCATCAAGAAGTCCGCTTTTATCAACTCTGTCTAGTAACCACCTATGACTCTTTCTTCCAATAACTAAAAGTTTCGAATCCGGAAGCATAGAGTGAAGCTTCTTTCCCATAAATATATTAGCTGCAAAATCAAGCTTGCTGTAATACAAAAGAGTTGGAATATTAATCTTTGAAAGATTTTGAGGATTAAGAAACTTAAATTCTTCAAACACTTCGCGGGTAATCTTCTTTTCCTGATATTTAGGCAAAAACCGTACAATTTCTAAAGACCTAAACAAGCCGTAAAATACAGGAGTTCCAGCTATGATGAGCGATTTAACTTTATTTGGATTTACGTATGCGTATTCCAAAGCAACTAAGCCTCCATATGATACTCCAAACAAAACCGTCTTCCTGTCTTTTAAGACTTGTTTTTGAACTTCCGCAATGAAATCAACTCCGCTTCTCTTAAATGCTTTTGACCATCCAAAACCCGGCAAATCAAGGGCTATAACGTAATGATTTTTCATTAAATATCTAACGGGTAAATCTCCTATATAAGTAGAGTAACTTCTGAAAAATCCATGAATAAAAATAATTGGCGTATTTTTCGGATCCCCATATCCAAAAACACGAGTCTCTTTATCTTCTATTTTTATTTTAAATTCTATTTTTGTGTCATTAATCATAAAAATATTATACGATATTATAGTTTTGCATTAACTATGAGTCCTATAAATTTTGGTCATTTATGAACGATATCCTATCTACACTCTTGACAATACTGTCATTATAGTTTATACTTCCGGCCTACTCTATAAATTTGGAGTTTTTTAATGAATATAAATAAATTTACTTTTTACAGCTTGATCTTGGCGTCAATAATTGGTGCCACATTTTTCGCATTGAATTCTAATAACAAATTCGCCTTAGCTTCAGATACTTGCCCTCAAGGCAATGGATGGACAAAAGATGAGAGCCCACCATTTTCACATTTAGCACCTGCAGGATATATTATTGATCAAATTTGTGTAAAAGGTGGAAATTCCCAAAACCAAAATGGATATATCTTTACTGCTAACACAAACGGTGTTGGTCATACATGCCATTTCTATCAGGGAAATAGATGGAGAAACGGATCAGTTTCTGTAACAGGAATTGGAACAAATCAGGGATCAGCGTCTATGGCTGGTGAATGTGCAGCTATATCACATGCTTCATTTCATAAAACATTAATACAACACCTACACCTAGTTTAACTCCTAGCCTGACACCAACTATTACTCCCACAATAACTGTCACACCAACGGTAACTCCTATAGCAACACCAACCGTAACTCCAACTCCTTCACAAGAGCCATCTTTAACTCCTACACCATCCAAGACTCCTAGCGCAACACCTTCAGTTACACCTGAAGTTGATAACACGCCTACACCTGAAGATCCATCTGTAACTCCTACTCCCACAACTGAAGTTACACCAACTCCTACACAAGGATCATCAAGCTCATCAGATAACAGTTCAAACAATAACTCAACTCCTACAGTTGAAGCTAAAAGTTTAGGATTCTCAGCTGATGCTTTCGCTAACACAGGAGCTTTTTATAATGGTCTTTCAAATATCATGATGGTATTTGGAGTTGCATTTGCTTCTATTTCTACTGCTTTGTATGGCAAAAAGAAAAAATCTTCAAGTAAGTAAGCCTGTTAACCCTCTTTTTTATGTTTTTTTCATAGGTATCATTCTTATGTCTTGTGCATTTATGCTTAAGGTAAGTACCAATAACACTCTCGCATTTAAAAATGCTCTACCCACAAAGACTGTACAAGTCAAAACATCAGCTCCAATACGCATAAATATTCACAGTATGAACATCGATCTAGAAGTCTCAGAGACCACTATTACCAACAATTCATGGGAAATAAGTACATCTGGAGCTTCTCATCTTTCAACTTCTGCAAATCCAGGCGAAAAAGGCAATATAGTGATCTATGCACATAACACAAATGACAGATTTAGGAATCTTTCTGAGGTTAAAATCGGAGACAAAATCACGCTTTATTCAAAAGAAAATAAACCTTATCTATACAGTGTAGGGAAAATTCTTATTGTTGATCCATCTCAAATAGACCTTCTTATGCCTACAAAGAAAGAAATACTTACAATTTATACCTGCACAGGCTTCGCAGACACAAAAAGACTCGTCCTCCAAGCCGAACCAGTTAAATAAAAAGCTTCATACTACTACATGATATTTATTCCTGAGAAAGTTAAGTTGAGGTAGATTTTAATTTACTGCAGCACCAGCTAATTGAATTAGTACCAACTAATTAATTTGTGAGCCGGACAGGATTCGAACCTGTGACCAAGAGCTTAAAAGGCTCCTGCTCTACCGCTGAGCTACCGGCCCCAAAATAGCTGATGGCTAATAGCTGATGGCTAATAGCTAGGCTTTATTATACAATTTTACCCTTGAGCTTGACAAGCCAATCTGCAAAGGAATATATTCAACTCAGTTATGAGAGGAGGTGAAATATATGTTAAGCGAAACAAGAGATGCACTTATATCTTCCTTTAATCAAAATCTTGAAGCTACAGTAGGATTTATACCAAGATTAATTGCAGGTGTTGTTGTACTGCTAATTGGCATAGTTATTGCCTCTATTGTAAAACAGATTATTCTTGCAGGTACAAAATCTTTAAAAGTAGACAGCTATTTGGAGCGCTACGGAGTCCCTGAGCTCAGACCTGGATACACTTGGAGCAATATTCTAGCTGAAATCGCAAGGTGGTTTGTAATCATCATTTTCCTTATTCCGACAGCTGACATTTTGGGCTTACCAAGAATTGGTACGCTCCTTAACGAAATCTTGTTATATCTACCAAATGTATTTATTGCGGTAGTTATAGCTCTGGTCGGATTTGTATTGGCTCGTCTTGCTCATGACGTAATCCTGGCTTCTGTAAAAGGAATTACCAAAGACTCTGCAGAGATGATCGCAACTGCTACCCAATGGGCTATAAATATCTTTGTGATTCTGGCTGTTCTTAATCAGCTCGGAGTTGCATCTGATCTTATCAAGATCCTATTTACAGGATTTGTAGCTATGATAGCTCTAGCAGGAGGAATTGCGTTCGGACTTGGAGGTCAATCCAATGCTCAAGAAATACTTGACGGAATTAAAAAAAGACTCAAATAAGCTTTCGCAAAGTTTTTAGCTTATTATTGTATTGAGGCTAATTCTGCTGTATAATACGATTGTCGCGCCCCGTTCGTCTAGTGGCCTTGGACGCTGGGTTTTCATCCCAGAAATCATCGGTTCGAATCCGATACGGGGTACTTATATCATTTTCAGTGCATAATCTGCAGCTATTTCGGCATTTTTCCACTCTCTTCTAAAAGCATTATAAGCAATAGCGTTTGCTCCTATGTTTAACTGGTAACAAAGAAGTCTTTCCTCTATGTCTTGAATATTTACATTTGAATCAGATTTGAAATCATTTAATAAATACTCAACTAAATTTGTTTCTTTAAAACTGGGATACCATATTTCACAAAATTTAATACATGCAATGTCATATAAGGGGTCTCCATAGAAGGCTGACCCCCAATCTAACACTGCTGAAATATTATTACTTTCCACCAAAACATTCTTATTAACAAGGTCTGAATGAACCATTCTTTTGTCTTCGGGACAATAATTGACTAAAGACTTAAATTCATTCCAGATTTTGTAGTAAGCATAATTTCCCATACTTGATGCAGCGAGTATAGTTTTCCAGCCATGAATTAGACTACCTTGGGATTCATTTTTATCATCAAGTATAAATTCTCTCCAGCTACTATGACTACCAACTCCCTCTTTGTTAAAAAAACCAAAACCTTGATAGGACGATAAATCTATACTTCTAATTGAATGAAGCATTTTATTAATAGATAATTTTGCGCCGTCTAACTCACTCGCTGAAATCTCTTCTAAAAAGTCCCCTGAATAAAATCTTGAAACAGCATAATATCTTGAATTTTCTTCACCCATTTCCTCTATTTTGGGAACTGGCATCAAAGGGCTACTAAACCTGGAAGCAAATGTATCACGCTCAAAATTATCTGGAACGTTTCCCCATCTAATCACATACTTAATCTCGTTTAGAACATAAGAATATGCATAGGACCAAGCACCACCACCAAGCACTTGAACATCTTGAATATTATTTCCAAATTTACCTTTTAAGAATCCTTCAACTTCCGAAAGATTAATTTGTGAATTATTCATAGCAACATTATACGAGGTTAAGCTTGGGATTAATAGTTAATATAATTATATAGTGTATATTAGGCCTATGCGATCATTTTCCAAATGGATTAAAGAGAATTATCTGATATTAGTTATTCTTTCTGCTGCGCTTATTTTTAGAATCTTTCTTGCTTTTCTCTCCACCCAGCCTCAGTATTCTCAAAACGCAGATCTTACCCGCTATCAAGACTGGGGTGGAATCTCTTATCATCATGGCCTTGCTAACAGCTATACTCCGGCTAACATCACGGACGGTTTGTCTATCAATAATCAGCCTCCAGGAACTACATATCTAAACTTTTCTGTCTACGCTATTCACAAAAATTTCTTTTCGTATGGTCAAGAATCGAAGGTTCCAATTACTGCTCTTTTGAAACTTCCGTCAATAGCTTCAGATCTTCTGATAGGACTCTTTATCTATCTTATTGTACTTAGAGTCAGAAGCCGAAATTTTGCTTTTTTTGCATCCGCTATTTTTCTCTTTAATCCTGTCATATTCTATAACAGTGCGCTTTGGGGCCAGATGGATGCTATTAATAATCTTTTCCTGTATTTGTCAATTTATCTATTGCTTGGAAAAAAATATTTTCTTGCAACTTTTGCAGTCTTCATGTCTCTTTTTATAAAAATCTCACTCTTGCCTCTATTGCCATTGATGCTTCTTTTCATTCTAAAAACAATGAACTTTAAAATTTCCAAATTTGCTATTTATGTGCTAATCAGCATTGGAATCTTACTACTCCTAACTCTGCCAATTTCATTAAATCCTTTCTCATGGTACTTAAATTTCTTCTTAACAAACGCCAAAGGAGAGCTTCCATATATTACCAATTATGCATTTAATTTCTGGGCAGTTCTTTTTAGTCCTTATTATCTGGAACTTGTACCAAATAACACTGAGCTGCGATTTGGTCTTCCGCTTTCTGTCTGGGCAAACATTCTATTTCTGTTATCTTATATACCGATCCTCATCTATGCATTTAAATCCAAGCTAACTGAAGAAAGAATAATAAATCTTCTTATGATTGTGGCTTTTGCAATGTTTTTACTTCTGCCTAGAATGCATGAAAGATATCTTTACCCGTTTTTCCCATTACTGGCTACATTTGTCGGGCTAAGAAGCAAAAATTTCATATTTTACGCAATTCTATCTGTAATTAATTTTATAAATCTCTATGTCGTGTGGCATCCGTTTGAGGCTTTACCCGCTTCCGTATCTGCGCTAATCGGGCAAAGCAAGGCGAGATGGTCATTTAGTGCACTAACAACACTAATATTCGTAATTATGTATCTGGAGCTATTTAAAGTAGATGAAATTATTAAAGAAAAATTAAGAATTAAGAAGAATTCAGTACTAGATATGATATCGAGAAGCTAAGAACTAAACTTCAACGTCTTTGCCTTCATCGGCTGGGGGTTCAGGAGGTAAAAATTCTTCTCCGCCGCTATCATTTGATTCATCCGGCTTTTTATATTCTGTTTTAAGCCATTCTACATATGTACATCCTGTTGCTTTTTTAGCTTTTGAATCCCAGCCTGCTGTTGAGCATTTTTTCATTCTCTTGCCTGCATTAGTTGTAAACAAGACAAGGGATTTACCGCACTCAGGGCAAGATTCATCAAGTTTTTCTGTGGTTCCATTAATCCACTCAACATAATCGCAGCCCTCAGATTTTTTAGTATCTTTATTCCATACATTTGTGGAACATTTCTTCATCTTTTTACCAAATCGGGTTGTCTGAAGAATAAGAGGATTACCACACTTAGGACATTTTTCATCCAGTGTCTCAGGCTCAACTTCCATCCATAACACATAATCACAGCCTTCATTCTGCTTTGTTTCCGGATTCCATCTGCCTTGCGAACACTTCTGTAGTTTTCTTCCCGTTGCTGTAGTACTTACCTCTGCTAGCGGACTTCCGCATTTAGGACATTTATCTTCGGCCATAAAAAATAGGATAGCACAAGTTAAATCATTATGTATAGTGGAAAATAGTGCTAGAATATAAATATGGGAAGACTTATTGCGGCTTTAGTGCTCTTATTCTTAATTTTAATCTTTATTTTCCAAAATCTCCATCAAGTTACAATTCATTTTCTTCTTTGGAATTTTAATGGCTCTCTGGCTCTAATCCTTTTAACCACATTTATAGTATCTATAATATTCAGTCTTCTGGTGGCACTGCCGCTTTCAATAAGAAAATGGATGGCTAAAAATAAGGCTCACAAACATGCCGAGAAGGCAAAAGAAAAGATCGGTGAGGTTTTAGAGTAAGCTAATATATTTTTAAGCAGCTTTTTCAAGCACAGACTTATGAGCTTGTGTCACTGGCTCAGCAGCCGGTGCTTCAGGCTTCTCTGGGAAGTGAAGTAGTGTTCCGCCTTTAATTTCGTTTGCTTCTTCAGCTTCTGCTTTTTTAGCCTGTTTTTCACGAAGCAACTTAGTAAAATCAACAATAACTGTTTCACCTTTCACTCCTGTTTCTCTTGTAGTAACTTTTGTTCCATCAGGTCTAGTAACTATAATATCAACCACTTCTCCAGTCTTTGCTCTTCGTACAGCTTCATCAAAACGTGCACCGCTAAGTGTACCTTCAGCCTGCAAGTGACCTGCAACTTTTTCTTTTACTTCATCACTGATTGAGGCTAACCTGATTCTTGCAGCCATAATGGCAGCATCCTCATTTCCTCCCATATGGCTTATAACATTCAAATCATGACCAACACCATCTCTACCTTGAGAAGCAGGTCCAGCAAATGCCACAGCATCATAAGAAGCAAGCTCAGTCATTCCTAAATATCCTGGCCCTGGAACAACAGAAATCTTTCTCACTTTTCCAAGAAGACCGTGTTCAATTTCATGAAGTGCAGTTTCAGAAGGTGTAGTTCTAGAAAGAGGCTTTGAGGCCAATTTAGCCTCAAATATGTGACCATCTTCCAAGCGTTCCTGTTTGCCTACTAAGGCTTCCATTGAACGGGGTGACATTTCTAGCATATTGGGTGCATTATACCATAAATGTGCCTATTTGTCAATTACTCTAGGCTGTTTTGTCGTAATTCTTAATATTGCTATAGTGTGATCCTTATTGTGCTATTGACCTGATGCTCAGATGGGTTTATTATAATTTTTACCCTCAATACGTGAGTATCAAGGCAGGAACTGATCCGTAAGGTTCAGCACCCCGAAAGAACCCCAGCAATGGGGTTTTTTTGCGGCTTGACACACCTTTTTGCTTAGGATTACGATAGATATGGAGAATTTAAATGGCCTTAGAACAATTTATGGGAAGCTATCCTATTGCTGACAATTTACCTAGGCAAATAGAAATTGTAAAACCTACCGAGCAGGTAGATCCAAGAATAGTTGCTTCAAACCAAATAAAAACTGAGCTTGAAGGAATTACTCAGATACTTGCTGCTAAACATAATGACACAACGATAGGATTTGGACATGAGTTTACAGTTGAGGACAGAAACTATCGCACACATCTTACGACAGAACCCTTGGAGGGTCTGCCTCTTCAGATTGATTGGACAGATCCAAGTGCTATAGATACCCAAGGAGCTCTCATAAATCAGCGACTCACATTTGGTGAATCGAACGAGATTCCAACTTACTCAAGAGCTCAATATCCCGATGATTCACTCAGAGCACACACGCTTCATCCGTATAGAAAGCCTTATGAAACAGTCATGACAACATCTGAGCCGGATTTAGCTCTTCTTTCTCGAGTTATGAGCGACATTAGTGCATCAAAAACCCAGCTCTTAGATCCACAGTCACAAGCCGCATAAATTGTACCTTTAGGTGCTTTTCGATATAATGAATACCCATGAAAAGATTATTTTGTATTTTGATAGTAACAATAGCGCTACTGTTGGCATCAAGCGGAAAATCTCAGGCTGTTTATAATCCCTTGAGTGTCCCGAATAACAGGATTGGTGTGCATATCCTCTTTCCTTCCGAGCTTCAAAAAGCACGAGATCTAATTAATTCTTCTAATGGTGATTGGGGCTATGTAACTATTCCAATACAAGCTGGGGACAAGGATATCAAGAAATGGCAGGGGTTTATGGATGAAGCACGCCAACTTCACATAATCCCCATCGTTCGTCTTGCAACCGAAGGAGATTATTTTAATAAAGCTACATGGAGAAAGCCTATGGACGCGGACATTGTAGACTTTGCTAATTTCCTGAATTCCCTAAATTGGCCGACAAAAAATAGATATATTATTGTTTTTAATGAAGTTAACCGCTCAGATGAATGGGAAGGAGAAGCAAATCCAGCAGAATATGCTCAAATCCTTTCCTATACAACGACTTTATTTAAGACGAAAAACCAGGACTTTTTCATAATCTCCTCAGGCATGGATAACGCTGCAGCAACAGGCAAGGGTTCATATTCACAATATGATTATTTTGAAGAAATGAATAAAGCAGTTCCTGGGATTTTTAATCAAATTGATGGATATTCTTCACATTCATATCCCAATCCGGCATTCACCAGCTTACCCTCTGATGACACCCGGATGAGCGTCAATAGCTTTACTCATGAACTAGCTCTCATTGGCACAATGACGAATAAGCAGCTACCGGTTTTTATTACTGAAACAGGATGGGACCAATCAATAATCGGAGATAAAAAAACTGGCGAATATCTAATAGAAACACTGAACGGGGCATGGAAAAACGAAAATATCGTTGCAATAACTCCTTTCCTTCTTCATTCCGGACCTGGACCATTTGAAAAATTCACATTTATAAAAGCAGATGGAAGCAAAAACGAAGCCTTTAAAGCTTTCGAGTCATTTTCAAAAACAAAAGGCGCACCACATTTAAATCCTGCAAGAAAAGTTCTAGGTTCTACAAAAAATGAAATCCTACCCAAAAAAGATTTCTCTGACCACTCACACGATGAAAATGGTGAAGAGCTAAAATTCTTTGTTAAATGGCTAATTCTCCCACTTTAGTGTGTTATAATTGGTGATGTTTTATGCAAGAGCTTAGGCTGGAAAGTATTAAATTCGAAAGCGCAACACATGGGGAGTTAAATTACAAAGAGGTCCTCGAAGAAATAAAGAAATTCCTCGAAGAAAATCCAAATTCAGAATATAGTCTGGTTATTGGAACTGATTCTCATGAACAAGCTGGCTCAGATCTTAATAATAGAAAAATTAATCTTGTAACTGCTATTCTTGTACACAGACGCGGATTTGGAGGAAAATATTTCTGGGCTAGAAAGAACATCTCAAATATTCATTCTCTCAGAGAAAAAATTTATGCCGAGACGCTTATTTCTCTTGATTTCGCAAGACAATTTGTTCCCTTACTTAAAGAGAAAATTAATGACAATCTTTTTAACTATAATCTGGAAATTCATATAGATGTCGGAGAACACGGTGATACGCGCGAAATGATTAAAGAAGTTGTAGGAATGGTTACTGGAAATGGATTCATTGCAAAAACAAAACCTGAAGCTTACGGAGCAAGTTACGTTGCAGATAAGCACACTTAACCTCATGGGATTATTTGGTAAAAAAATTACAAAAAGAAAAACTGTGCGCAAGAGAGCTGCTAAATCAAGCAAACTTGATTGGGAGCATGCGGCTGATGTTAAGCTTGAGATTGCTCAAATTATTAAGGTTTTGGAGCTCGATTATTTGCGTCCAACAAGAATTTTTTGCTATAGAACAGAGGGCTCAAAAGCCCGAGCATATGCCAGAACATGGATGATGCCAAAAATTTTCCAGGACGCTTTAGGAATAGAACCCGCCTACGTGATAGAAGTAATTTCGAAATATTATGACAAGCTGGGAGAGGATGAACAAAAAAGAGTTCTTATTCATGAGCTCTTGCATATACCCAAAAACTTTTCAGGTGCTCTTCTTCCCCACCACGGAATTAAAAGACACATTCATAATGACTCTGGAGATTTATTTAAAGAATACAAAAGGAGGCTTGAAAAGTGATCACTCTTGTTCATGGAGATGACAGTCTTGCTTCAAGAAAATACTTCCTTTCCCAAAAAGATGATCATTCAATTACATTTGATTCGGAAACGATAAGCGTAGTTGAGTTAGCGCAGTCGATGCAAGGCTCAGGACTTTTTGAAGACTCAAGGAAAATATTCATTGAAAATTTATTTACTAGAAAAGGTCAAAAGAATCTAACTTCAGTTGCGGATACTCTGGAAAATACTAAAAACTCTGAAATTTATATCTGGGCAGATAAAAATGTCGGCGTAAGAAGCTTAGGCAAATTTCCTAAATTTGAAAATCAAAACTTTAAAATTCCGCAAAACATCTGGTCCTTTCTTGATGGTATCAGGCCAAGTAATCCTAGAAATATAAATTCATTTCACAACGCCTTGAAAGGAACGGAGCCCGAAATAATTTTTGCAATGATCATAAGACAGTTCAGACTTCTTGCTGGTATCTCGTCAGATGACAAACAAAACGCTGAAGAGGTCAAGAAGCTAGCACCATGGCAAAAGTCCAAACTTCAAAAACAGGCGTCATTATTTAGTCAGGATAAAATCAAGTTGATCTATAAAAAGCTGTATAAGATTGAGAAAGGTCAGAAGACGGGAGCGACCAACATGACTTTAACACAAAATATTGACATTCTTTTACTCGAAATATAATATACGATTATGCCAAAGCTTAAGCGCACAATGTTCCGTGAATATGATCTCCGGGGCAAAGAATCTGATGACGAATTGAATGACACATCACTCTATTTTATAGGTAGAGGCTTTGGAACATATTTAAGAAAACGTGGTATTACAGAAGCTGTTGTCGGAAATGATGCTAGAGGAACATCTGAAAGCTTTTCTAAAAATGTCATCAAGGGGTTAAATGAATGCGGAATAAATGTAAAAAACATTGGCACTGTTACTACCCCAATGAGCTATTGGGCACAATACCACCTAAACGTTAAAGGACTAGTATGCGTTACAGCATCTCATAATCCAGCTGGATGGAACGGAGTAAAGCTGGGACAAGATTTATCAGTTACCCTTCTAACAGATGAGCTTACTGAAGTTTACGATACTATAGAAAAAGAAGAATTCACAGATGGCATTGGCACAGTTGAAAAAGTGGACATAAAAGAAGAGTACATTAAAGATCTCTTAAGTAGAGCAAAAATCACGAAAAAGTTCAAAGTATTAGTTAATACAGCAAATGGAACAGCAGGAATGCTCATGCCAGAGCTTCTAAGAAGAGCTGGGTGTGAAGTAGTTGAGCACCTCACTGAAGTTGATACAACATATCCAAACTACACTGCAAATCCAGATGGTACTGCAATGATGGAAGATACTGGCAAGCAGACGGTTGAAAATAAATGCGATATAGGCATGGCTTTTGACGGAGACTGCGATCGACTTGGACTCACAGATGAAAAAGGAAATACAATCTGGCCAGACAGGTATATAATCCTTCTCTCCCGCCTTGTTCTATCAAAAAGACCAGGAGCAAAGATTGTTTTTGATGTAAAGGTCTCAGAAGCTCTTCCAGAAGATATAAAAGCACATGGAGGTGTACCAATCATGTGGAAAACAGGACATTCATACATTAAAGCTAAGCTTGCAGAAGAAAAAGCTGCAATGGCAGGTGAAATGAGTGGACACATATTCTTTGTAGAAGATTTCTACGGCTTTGATGATGGTGCATTTGCTGCCCTTAAAATGCTTGAATATTTATCTACTCAAGACAAACCAGTATCTGAAATAGTAGCTGATACCCCTTATTATGTCTCCACTCCTACTATTCAGGTAAAAACTACAGACGAAGAGAAGTACAAAATAGTCGAAGAATTGACCCAAGAATTCAGAAAAGATGGCAATCGCATGGTAGATATAAATGGCGCTAGAGTTTATTTTGATGATGGTTGGGGTCTTGTAAGAGCTTCTTCAAACACTCCAACTCTCGTTCTGAGATTTGAGTCTAAAACTCCAGAAGGACTTGAGAAAATTCAAAATGTTTTTAAAGAAAAACTTAGTAAGTATGATAATGTTAGCAAAGACTGGGATACTTCCGGACATTAATGACTGATTACCCTAAATTTAATCCAAATTCATTTCTCACAGATTCTTATGTAAAAAGAATTGATAAACCCTGGGGCTATGAGCTTCACTGGACTCCTAGCGATAAGCCTTATATGGGAAAGCTTATTCACGTTAATGCCGGGGCAAGGCTTTCTCTTCAGGTTCATGATAAGAAGCAGGAAAGCTGGTTTCTTATAAAAGGTCGCGGGAAAGTTATCTGGGAAGATACCAAGGGTGAATTAATCGAAACAGAGCTTGAAGAAGGCAAGGGTTATTCATGCGCTCTGGGTCAGCGTCATAGACTTGCTGGAATAACAGACTGCGATATCATTGAAGTCTCGACTCCTGAAATAGGCACCACTTTTAGACTTGAGGATGATTATAAAAGACCCGATGAAACTGAAGAACAACGCGCAAAAGAAAGAGGTGAAGAATGAGTAATATTAAGAATCTCGATCAAGCCGTAATCGATGCGTTATCATTTTTTAAGAATAACCCTCCCCCATCTCTAAACCTTAATGAATACGAACTCCCTTTTGTTGTTGGATCAGGGAACGCATATAACACAGGGATGATTTTGTTCTCCGAAAAAGCAGCAATATTTGCAGATGAAAGTAACTTTAAAAAAATGATTCCGGCTTTTAAAAGAGCTATTGACTCAAAAATCATAACTCAAACAGTCGTGATTTCAGCATCTGGCGGAAAAGATTCAGTTTGGGAGCTGGAATTGGCTAGGGAAAATGATCTTACGACTACCCTTCTCACAACCAAAGGTGAATCAGACGCTGCAAAAATAGCTGATACGGTTCATGTATTTCAGTCTATTGATGAACCCTATACCTACAATACTTCAACTTACATGGGAATGATTCTTGCAGCAACACAAGAGAATATTACAGAAATTAAAAATTTTATAGAAAACCTCAAGCTTCCTGAAAATTTTTCTAGTTACAAAAGCTATTCATTTGTTCTTCCTGATAAATATCTGAATATCTGTCCTATGCTTGACATCAAAAAGAGTGAATTATTTGGCTCCCTTCTTTCACTCAGAGCATTTAGCCAAGGCCATGCTAGACACGCTAAATTTGTTGTAAGGTCTCCTGATGAACTTGTAGTTTCAATTAATGAAAAAAATGAATTTTTTGGAGACCCAGCTCACAGATGGAATTTAAACCTTCCTTCTAGTTTTAGCTTTGCCGCTGTAATGGCAACAACATATTATATAGTGGGTAAAATCCAGGAAGCTAAACCGCCTTTTTTCAGAAATAACATTCAAAATTATGTTTCTGACTATGGTCCTAAGGCTTATGGAAAAAATGAACCGTTTGAACTAATTGTCCCGGGAACTTCTCAGGCAAAATAATTCCCACAAAGCTCCTACATTAATTTAACTCTTTTCCGAATTCCAATCAATAAAATAACATTTAAGAAAGGAGGAATTATGGCAGAAATAATAACAGAACCACGACGAGAGCACGTTGTTCACCATGTAGAAGAATCTAATAATTCAAATGCGCTCGGAACAGTTCTTGCAATAATATTATTAGTCGTCTTAGCACTACTATTCATATATTACGGATTACCGTTCTTAAGAAACGCAACAACTCCTCAGGCAGCAATTCCTGAAAGAGTTGATGTAAACGTCAACGGAAACGTCCAATAACATACATGGGGCTTGCCAAACCTATGAAATCAAATCATAATAATGGTAATGCCCCAGGTAAATGTAGCTTGGTTTAAAGACGTTGATAAAGAAGATCTAGCCTTGGTTGGCGGAAAAGGAGCCAATTTGGGAGAAATGACAAAAGCAGGCTTTCCTGTTCCGAATGGCTTTATAGTTACCTCCCACGCATGGTACGGGTTCGTAAAAGACAATAATCTTGAGAAGAAAACCAAACACCTCATAAGCACAATTAACTTCAATAATCCTCACTCCCTTAAACAAGTTTCCCAGTATATAAAAAGAGAGGTCATGGAAGGCGAAATGTCTTCTGAGCTAAAGGTTGAAATTTATAATGCATATAAAAAACTAGGAGGTACATTTACGGATCCTCTCGTTGCTATACGATCTTCTGCTACTGCTGAGGATCTTCCGAGCGCTTCTTTCGCAGGACAACAGGAGACATATTTAAATGTAAAAGGTGAAACAAATGTTCTAGAGAAAGTTAAATCATGCTGGGCATCACTTTATGAAGAGCGTGCGTTATTTTACAGACATGAAAATAAATTTGAAAATCACAAGATCGGTATTGCGGTTCCTGTTCAAGAAATGGTGGAATCAGAAAAATCAGGAGTAATGTTTACAATTGATCCGGTTAACAATGATAAATCTAAGATTATGATCGAGTCTGTGTGGGGACTCGGTGAATTTATGGTGCAAGGGACGGTCCGCCCTGATCATTATGAGGTTGATAAACAAGACATGAAGATTCTCACTAAAGAGGTCTCAGGACAAGCCACAATGCTTAAAAAAGTTGGAACTATTAACAAAGAAGTCAGAGTTCCCCTTCTATGGCGCAGAAAGCAAAAAATTTCCGACAAGCAAATTCTAGAACTAGCCGAACTTGGTAAAAAACTCGAGAAGCATTATTTCTTCCCTCAAGACTCGGAATGGGCTATCGCCGGAGGCAAAGTCTATATAGTCCAGACCAGACCAATTACTACTATTAAGAAAACAGATAGTACAAATGCCAAGATTAACGACACCTCAAGCTTTGGAAAAGCCCTCTTTAAAGGTGACGGAGCAAGCCCTGGTATTGCAACAGGATACGTCAGGATACTTAGAAGCGCAAAGGAAGTCGGAGACGTAAAGCAAGGAGAAGTACTCGTAGCGCCACAAACAAACCCGGATTATGTTCCTGCCATGAAAAAAGCATGCGCAATAGTGACTGATCTGGGAGGACGTACTTCTCACGCCGCAATTGTTTCACGTGAACTTGGAATTCCCGCAATAGTTGGCACAGAAGTAGCTACAAAAAACCTAAAGACGGGTCAAGTTGTTACTGTAAACGGCGCAACTGGTGAAGTTTTTTCTGGTGGAATAGTAGGCGCTAACAATAAAACCGAGTCATCGAATGAATGGGTTGATACAGCAACAAAAGTTTATATGAATCTTGCTGAGCCTGAATTTGCACAAAAGCATAAAGATAAACCTGCAAATGGAGTGGGACTGCTTCGCGCAGAATTTATGATGGCGGGAATCGGAGTTCATCCTAAGAAGATGATAAGGGACGGCAAGAAAAAGGAATATATTAATATGCTCGCAGATGATCTTGAAAAATTTTGCAGTGCATTTTCCCCTCGCCCTGTGGTATATCGAGCAAGTGATTTCAAGACAAATGAATACAGGAATCTCGTTGGAGGTAAAGAATTCGAACCGGTTGAACCAAATCCTATGTTAGGATACAGAGGTGCTTTCCGCTACATCCATGATCCTGAGGTATTCAAACTTGAACTTGAGGCTATTAAACAAGTTAGAAACAAAAGGGGCTTTAACAATCTCTGGCTTATGATTCCTTTCTGCAGAACTCCAAAAGAATTGGAACAGGTTAGAAAGATCGTATCCTCGACTGGTCTTACGCGCTCAAATACCTTTAAGCTTTGGATGATGGTTGAGATTCCTACGAATGTTCTTTTGCTTGAAGAGTTCATAAAAGTAGGAATCGACGGTGTATCTATTGGCACAAATGACTTAACCATGCTTCTCATGGGAACAGATCGCGACAATAGTGAGGTAGCAAGCGACTTTAATGAAAGAAATCCAGCAGTACTTTGGGCAATTGATAATGTTATTAGAACGGCTGGGAAGCACGGGATTACTTCTTCTATTTGCGGCCAGGCTGCATCTTATCCGGAGATTCTTGATGTTGCAATAAAAGCAGGTGTAACCAGTGTCTCTGTTGCCCCAGATTTAGTGTCTCCAGTCAGAACGCTTATCTCTGAGAAGGAAAAGTCCATATTTGGCAAGAAAAAATGAAAATAAAGCATGTTTGGGCACACGAAATAATTAACTCCAAAGCAACACCCACAGTTGAGGTCCTTCTTATTCTTGAAAATGGTATAAGCACTACAGCAGGATGCCCTTCCGGAACCTCAAAGGGAACTTATGAAGCAACAGAAATTCGCGATGATGATCCGTCCCGTATGGCCGGGCTTGGTGTATTAAAAGCAGTTAACAATGTGAATTCTATAATCGCCCCAAGGCTTATTGGAATGGAAATTACAAAGCAGCATGATATAGATAAACTAATGATTGAACTTGATGGGACAGAAAATAAAAGCAAGCTAGGAGCCAATGCTATTCTTCCTGTATCAATAGCGGTCGCAAAAGCGGCAGCCAAATCCTTAAATATGCAAACTTTTGCCTATCTAAAACACTACACCAGCGGCGCAAAAGAACCTATTAAAATTCCTACGCCAATGTTTAATATCATAAATGGAGGTATACACGCGGAAAATACTTTAGATTTTCAGGAATTTCTCATAATTCCTTCCACTTCCACAAGATTTAAAGATGGGTTAAATATTGCAGTAACAACATATCATACGCTTAAGAAAATGCTCGCTGAAAAGCATGAATCAATTCTTATTGGTGACGAAGGTGGATTTTCCCCTAAGGTTGCTACAAATAGAGAAGCTCTGGTTCTTCTTTCAGATGCTATTGCTGCTGCAAATCTAAGGCTTAATTCTGATGTATTCTTAGGAATTGATGCAGCTTCGAATGACTTTCATAAAGACGGAGGATACCTCATAAAAGACAAGGAAGGATCAGTTACAGCTAAAGATCTTATTCCTGTCTATCAAGGACTTAACGCCGAGTTTAACCTTTTATATCTTGAAGATCCGCTAGGTGAAGATGACTGGGATGGATGGCAAAGCATAAATGCTGTAACCTCACATAGCACAATAATCGTTGGAGATGATTTAACTACGACTAATTATAAAAGGCTTGAAACTGCAATTCATAAGAAAGCTATTGGGGGAATAATTATAAAGCCAAATCAGATCGGAACTGTTATCGAGTCCCTTGCAGTAGTCGAAGCTGCCAAGCATGCAGGACTTAAAGTGATAGCATCACACCGCTCTGGCGAAACAAATGATGATTTTATTGCTGATTTTGCGGTGGCAATAAATGCAGATTATGCAAAAATGGGCGCTCCTGCAAGAGGAGAAAGAGTTGCTAAATACAATAGACTTCTTGAGATTGAAACAATGCTTACTCCTTCGGGCTAAAAAGAAGGACAAATTCCCCTTTTGGATCCTTTTTTTCGTAGTTTTCAATCAGGGATTTAATCTGAAATTCTTCGACTTGCTCATAAATCTTTGTTAATTCTCTTGCAATGGTAATCTTCAAGCTGCTGCCAAAAACCTGTTCGACACTTTTTAAAGTCTTAATCAATCGATGAGGCGCTTCATAAATAACGACTGTTGCTTCCATATCAGAATTACTTTCCTTTAGCTCCTTAAGCAGGCGAAGTCGATTTCCTTCTTTTTTTGGTAAAAAACCAAGAAAAATAAACTTATCAGGAGGAAGACCTGAAGATACCAGCGCAGAAATAACAGCTGATGGACCTGGAATAGAAACAATTTTAATTTGTGCTTTTCTCGCTTCCCTGACAAGCCTAAAACCTGGATCTGAAACAAGAGGAGTTCCTGAGTCAGAAACCAAAGCAACATCCTGTCCATTTATTAGTAAATTCAGTATATTTGGGATTCTTGCATCCTCAGTGCCTTCATAGTACGAGATAAGCATTGATTTTCTTTGAATATCAAGCTCTTTAAGAAGAATTCCAGTTTTTCTGGTATCTTCACAAGCGATATAGTCAACATTTTTTAAAGTCTCGATTGCCCGAAAGGTAATATCACCTAAATTTCCGATTGGTGTTGCCACGATATATAAAGTCCCTGTATCCATATGCGTATTTTATCATTATTTCAAACTCCTTACTCAAACTAGTTGCTAAACACCAGGTTTTATTGCTACAATTTTTAAATGGAAATCATTTCACAGGCATTCGTCCAGGCTTTAGATTTCTTTCTTCACCTTGGAGATTATCTCGAAAAAATCATCGAATTTGCAGGAATTTGGACATATGTGATTCTTTTTGGAGTTATTTTTGCAGAAACAGGCCTCGTAGTCACACCTTTCTTACCAGGCGATTCTCTTCTATTTATAGTCGGCGCATTTGCAGGACTCGGCTACTTAAATATTTGGGTGGTTTACATCACATTACTTATAGCTGCAATACTTGGAGATTCTGTTAATTATTGGCTCGGAAATAAAATTGGCCCTAGGGTATTTAATAAAGAGAATTCAAGAATTTTTAATAAAAAATATCTTGATAAAACACATCACTTCTATGAGAAATATGGAGCTAAAACTATAATCATCGCCCGCTTCGTACCAATTGTCCGAACATTTGCTCCATTTGTCGCAGGAATTGGAAGCATGGAGTACAAAACTTTTTTCAAATACAATGTCGTAGGAGCATTTATCTGGGTGACTTCCTTGGTTTGGATAGGATATTTCCTGGGAAACAATCACATTGTAAAGCAGAATCTCGAGGTCGCTATATTTGGAATAATTGGGCTCTCACTTCTACCTATGGTTTATGAATTCGCAAAGCACAGAATGGAAAAGAAGAAAGAAAAGGCTGCTACTACGGCTTATAAAGAAATTAAAGATACTTTCAAAAAAGAAGACCTGACTTAATCCTGAGTAAACTTCAAAGTAGGTATAATCTCATTTACTCTTCTTATAATCTCAATCCTGGCTCTTTCATCATTGGTATTTCCCGTTGAAGCATTAATAACAAACTTTTTTGGCAATAATTCTATTCTTTTTGATGAGTATCTGACTGCTTGATTCACATCATCTACCACTACATAAATATGATAGGAGTATATTGAGTCCCCATCTCCATCTCCAGCATAATTTTCTTCTAACTCTATCATTTGCGCCGGATAGCCATCAACATTAATTTGTTTTCTTGAAAGTATTTTTTCTCCGCTGTATGGAATATTCTCATCCAGATTAAAATAACTAAATGAAATATATGAATATGTATATGGCATTACATTTTTATACTTCAAATTAGGAAGATCTTCTGAGTTCTCGCTATCTACTTCCATATTTGAATAAACTGGGAATTGATACGAGAAGCCTGTTCCGAGACGCGAGTAGCTTACATAATTTATCGTTTTACTAGCATCTTGCTCAACTGTTGTACCGCTGTAATCGAATTTATTTGCGTTTTCTTCATTCAGTGAAATAGCATCCTGATAATTTTTTTCCGCTATATATTTTGTATATAAAAGCCCGATGCTTACTGAACCCACCAATAACATTATCACAACAACCATAAAAACAGCTTTGTGATTTAAATTTGAGGACTTTTTTCTTTTTGCCATATTTAATTAATGGCAGAAGTGAATAGGCAAGTCAATTAATAGATTTTAAATTTGCGGACAACCCCAACTGCTATTCCTTGAATTTTAAGGCTATTTGGAATTATTGGTTCCATTGCTGAATTGGCTGGACGAAGCTCTACTTTGTCCCCTGTCTTATAAAACTTTTTAAGTGTTGCGAGATTATCATCAACCAGAGCTACGACTATATCTCCGTTATTTGCAACATCAGTCTTTTCTATCACCACAAAATCACCATCCAAAATCCCCTCTTCTATCATAGACTCGCCTTTTACCTGAAGAACATAGGCTGTCTTTTTTCCTGAGATCATAGAAGCCGAAATCTGAAATGTAGCATTTGGATCAGTATGAGGCTCAAGAGGTCTGCCTGCAGCGATGAAACCCATCAGAGGAAGCTCGATAGATGGAAGTTGGCCTGTAAGCCCTTGTGCAGCCTTCTGATCAAGAATTTTAAGTACTCTAGTATTCCCATCAACTTTCTGAACATAACCTTTTTCTACAAGGCCTCTAATAATAGTGTGAATTGTGGAGTTACTCCTATGTCCTGTGGCTTTTGCTATTTCTGAAAGCGTTGGAGAGTACCCGTATTGCTTCTGAAACTGGGCAAGATATTCTAAAACTTCTCTTTCTTTTTTATATAATACTCCTGGCATATTTTTTCTATACTCCTGCCAGTTGGGCAGAATAAGTATATGAGAAAATTATGCGAAATATTCGAGTATTTTGCAAGATGACAAAGAGCATCAAACTATAGAAAAATTATTTTAGATTGCTATCCATACTCCTCCTTCTGTGTTACAATATTTAGTCAATAAATACTATGAATTTCAAACTTGCGTCAAATTATAAACCAGCAGGAGACCAGCCTCAGGCTATTGAAAAACTTCAAAAAAGCATTGAGACTGGAAATCGTCATCAAGTTCTTCTTGGTGTTACCGGTAGTGGAAAAACCTTCACCATGGCCAATCTTATTCAAAAACTTCAGCGCCCTACTCTTATTATTTCTCATAACAAAACTCTTGCTGCACAGCTATATCAGGAATTCAGGGATTTCTTCCCAGAAAATGCAGTCTCATATTTTGTTTCCTATTATGACTACTATCAGCCGGAAGCATATATGCCAACTACAGATACCTACATAGAAAAAGAGTCTGAAGTTAACGCCGAGATTGATAAACTCCGTTTATTAGCAACCACTTCCCTCTTAACCCGAAAAGATGTAATAGTAGTCGCTTCTGTTTCGGCAATTTATAACATTGGCTCGCCTCTTGAATACAAAAAATTTGTAGCAGTACTTGAAGTCGGCCAAGTTATAGATCAGAAAAATCTTATGATTAAATTTGCTGATCTTCAGTATTCACGAAATGATTATAATTTTGAGAGAGGTTCATTTAGAATTCGCGGCGGAACTCTAGATCTTTTCCCGGCATATGTTGACTATGGACTTAGAATCGAACTTGATTCAATGAAGATTAGATCAATGGAATTGTTTGATCCTTTGACCGGAAAAACAATTGAGAAAGTAGATAAATTTGTTGTTTATCCTTCCAAGCATTACATGACAGACCCGGCTACTTATAAAGATGTTTTTGGAAAAATAAAACACGATCTTGATCTTCGAGAAAAAGAACTTAAAGCCGCAGGTAAACTTATTGAGGCCCAAAGAATTAGACAGCGCACTACATATGATCTTGAAATGATTCAGGAAGTAGGATTTGTAAATGGTATTGAGAATTATTCAAGTTATTTTGACGGCCGAAAACCTGGCGAACCACCTCATTCACTCCTAGACTATATGGAAGAATGCTCAAAAGATTTCTTAGTTATGATAGATGAATCTCATATGACTCTTCCCCAGATCCGCGGAATGTATAACGGGGATCAAGCCAGAAAGAGAATGCTTATAGATTATGGTTTTAGACTTCCGAGTGCCCTAGACAATAGACCTCTTAGATTTGATGAATTTATGGAGAGAACTCGCCAGATGCTTTATGTCTCAGCAACTCCAGATGAATATGAGCTCTCTTTGGCAACTGAAGAAAATGATGCGATAGTAGAACAGCTAGTGCGCCCTACCGGGCTTGTTGATCCAAAAGTAGACATAAGAGAGTCTAAGGGACAAATTGAGGACCTTATAAAAGAGATTGAACTAAGAGTTAAGAAGAAACAAAGAGTTTTGGTAAATACATTAACAAAAAGAATGTCAGAAGATCTTTCTGCTTATCTTGCCGAAAGAGATATTAAGGTCTCTTATCTTCACTCAGATATTGAGACTTTAGAGCGTCAGGATGAACTGGATAAGCTCAGAAGCGGACATTATGATGTTCTAGTTGGAATAAATCTTTTAAGAGAAGGTCTTGATCTTCCCGAAGTTTCTCTTGTCGCGATACTGGACGCAGATAAAGAAGGATTTTTGAGATCGAGAACTTCACTTATTCAGATAATGGGTAGAGCAGCGCGAAATGTAGATTCAGAAGTAATTATGTATGCTGATAATGTTACTAAATCAATGAAACTTGCGATTGAAGAAGTAGAACGAAGAAGAATTATTCAGGAAGAATATAATAAAAAGCATGGAATCACGCCGCAAACAATTATTAAATCCATAAGAGCAAGGCTTGTTGAACAGGAAGAAGAAGACAAAAAATCAGCAAAGTTTCTGATGCATCTTCAGGAAAAAGATCTCCTCATGCCGGATGAAAAAGAAAGGCTAGTAAAAGAGCTTAGACGCCAAATGCAGCAAGCTGCAAAAGATCTGGACTTCGAAACCGCAGCAATCCTCAGAGACCAAGTTAAGCTTTTGAAACAATAATAGGAATCAAATCCTCCATAACAAGCTTGAATCCAATAGCCAGTGCTGTAAAATTAGCATCTCCCGTAGAATCTAACCTATCCAAAACAACAGAGTAATCTCCATTTTGCTGCATAACTACATCTTGAGGAGTTATTAATTCTGTTTTTGTCGGGAAAGTTCTGATCATATCACCCTCTCTGTTAATCCAATATGTTCCATATTCAGTGCCCCTTAGTTCGGTGTCAATATCAACAGGCCATATATCAATCCTATAATCTGTATGGCTTAGCCCGGAAATGTCAGATAATCTAACATCCATTTCTCTTAGATTTCTACGCGGCCCTCCCGATATCTGGATACTTCCTAATTCACCAGCAACGATTTCACCTCTGTGCCATCCCGTTAACCATGATTTTCCATAAGCTTGCTCATTTGCTTTCGTTGCTTTTGCAATCTTGTCAAGAGCATTAACGGTTAAAAGAACTCTATCTCTTTTAATAACCTCTTCATGGCATACCGGTGTGCAGTCTTTTTCCATCCGTTAATTATAACAAAGACTATCAAGATAACGTTTTATTGGGAAATGATACAATTATCATATGAATCTAAAAACAATCCATGAAGACTATCTTCGCTCTCTTATGTTTGGGCTTCAGGACGGAATAGTTTCAACAACTGGAGTAGTTGTCGGAGTAAGTTTTGGGGTGCAGGACAAATCAATAATTGTCTTAGCTGCACTTGTCGCAGTTATGGTCGAAGCCACATCTATGGCAGCAGGCCAATACTCTTCTGAAAAGGCAGTTCATCAGATGGACAAGTCTGGCAAACACACAGATAATCTGCTAATTGGCGCGACAATAATGTTTTTTGCTTATCTTGGTGGTGGCGCATTTTCCGTAATCCCGACTCTAATATTTGACCAACCTTTAGGGAGATATATTGCCATTGCTTCTGCATTCGCTGGCCTTCTAATAATTGGTTATTTGAAAGGTAAAGTTGTAGATCATAAGCCAATTCGCTCAGCAATAGAATTATTCCTGATCGGTGGTGCTGCAACTCTCATCGGACTCGTCGTTGGAAACTTGCTTAAGGTTTAATCCAGAAGATTCTGTTCCGAAGCTTCTATAACCACAAAAGGCATTTCCAATTCCATTGCAATCCTCTGACCTGTATCTATTTGATCAGGCAACCTTCCCAATGCAGTAGGTACCTCTTCGTCTATCGGCTGTTCTGGATGAATAATATATTCCCTACCTCTAAGCATTACCGACAATACCCCAGAACCCACACCTTCAGGTGTTCTATCAGCACTCTTTCTTAAAATTACAACTGGATCTCCTGTAATATCAGCTTCTCTCACGAAATTTATTATATATATATCTATAATAAAATTATGTATTAGCGTGGTATGAGTTTGGTAAGTTTTATTGCCCTGTCAATGTAAGCATCGCTATTTTCTGTGGATTCATTAAAATTCTTTGCTTTGAGGACTCTATGCAGGACTAAACCTTTCTATGTCTCTTCTTCGATCTCTATAAAATCTTCAGTAAGTGGAAGATCTCGCTGTGTCCTCGCTGCCCTAACTTCATTATGCAAAACAAGATTTATAATTCCAAAACTTGTTCCTAATTCCCTAGACAGCAGAATTCCCCTATCTCTCCTCTCGACTTCTTCACCACACATCTGAGGTCCATGTATACCAGGTGCTGTTGCATCCACATCTACTTCTGAAGCTGTAGGATTAGGAGGCGCAACATGAACTGCGCTTTGATCACCATCTAAATAAACTGTAACTACGGGTCGTCTTTCAAGTGTCATTCGCTCATTATATAACTTTATTCTAAAAATTCAAATCTCCGTATTCTCTTGCCATCACGCTCTATTATTTTCTCAAACATCTCCTTAGGTCTTATCCAGATTTTACCTTCTAGATTTTCATATAAAGCTTCATATACTACATATTCTTCTAGTGTCTCTGAATGTTTGGCAGCTGCAATTAATTTGTATTTATTCCCTTTAAAGTGTTTATAAACTCCACCGATCTTTAATTGCATTAGATAATTATATTCTATTTAGTTATCCTCCTTATAGCTCTGTCTTTTTCTTGCGGGCTTAATTTTACTTTTCTGACTGCGCGCTCTAGGATTTGAATTGTCTGGTCATAGGTTTCCTGATCAACTGGATATGGAGTGGCATCCTTGCCTCCATGTGCAAATGAATATCTTGCAGGATCTTCATATGAAGGTTCTGCTCCGTAAATTAATTCTGAGACCAAACTTAATGCTCTGATGGTTTTCCCACCTACTCCCTTTATTGCCAGAAATTTCTCAAAATCTTGCGGAGTTTCATATGTAACTCTTTGCAATATTTTCTCCAGATACTTGGATTTTGTAAAATCCTCCATCTCGACCTGATGATGCTTAAACTCCTTACGGTCAAATTCCGCAAAAACTATCTCCTGCTGCCCACTCTCTTTAAGAGCAAGCATTCGGCTGACTTCCCCGGAATGACGACGTAAAAGCTCAATATCATGCATTAAGGTTTTGTAACCCGCTCCAATCATTTCAACTGATAAATCTTTATTTTTCCCTGACTTTTTGTCCACCAGATTTAAGACACTTGGCTTTATAGCTTGAGATGCGATCCCTTTATGGGGTTCTACCGTGAAGTCTATATCCGCAGGATTGTCACAGTGCCAATGATAACGACGGGCTGTAGAATTTTTTGTATTCATCCCCTGCTGAACAACAGTCCAAGCACCATTACGGCTGAAGAAAAATGCATGATGATAAAGAGTGTAATCATCCTGAATAAGTGATGAGTCAACCTTAGCTGACATCTTAGAAGAATAAACTAATCTATTTGTTTCTTTGGTAGGCATTAAAAGACGCGCTCCCCAGCTCTCAATTTGTTCGGGAGTTTTTCTGGATGTTGCACCTTTTCCGCCTGCAATGAAGACTCCAAGTTCTTTTTCGCGTCCCCTTATTGCCTCTTTAAGAGCAGCTGTTAAAATAGTGGTCAAGCCTGAAGCATTCCAGTCAAATGCTAAGACTGTGCCAAAACTTTGAAACCAGACGGGATCTGCAATGCGCTTAATATATTCATCAGGTCCATATTCATCAATAAGAACATCTGTCATGCTGCGGCCCAGCTGAACCATTCGCTCAAAAAGCCAGGGTGGACAAGTTCCAGTGTCCAGCGTCATTGTTGCTACTCCGCGTTTCATAGTACTCTAGAATTTAGCAGTTTGAGGAAATAAGAACAAGCAATTATTCGGCTTTTTAATATGCCTCTTTGGGGACTAATGCATGATATTCAACAAATTCAAAAGGAGTATCATCAAATATTAATACCAATAGATTGGGTTGTCAATCCAACAAAATCCTTAGGACAGATATACTGGTATACCTTACTAACTGCTGATGTTTTCTGTATGCTCTATGCTGATAACCTCTCCCAAACTATCCAGCATCACAGAAACTGCATCTATTCTTAAAGCATTAGGGAACTCTGGATGAAGATGACTATAAAACTCAGCAGTTTTAACCAGAGACTTAAGTTTGTAATAACTGATTGCTTCAATGGGAGTTCCATAAGCATTTGAGGTCCTGGTTTTAACTTCGATAAATACTAAGGTTTTATCTTTTAAGCAAACAATATCTATCTCTCCATAGCCTTTTCGAAAATTACGCTCAACTATTTTATAACCTTTTTTCTTTAAAAATCCGCATGCGAGATTCTCACCAATAATAGCAACTGGATTTGTGATCTTCACAATTTGATTATGAGACTAAACGGTGGAGTTAAACAATAGGGCGAGGGATTTTAAGATAATTTAGTTTTGCACGTCTTACCTTGAGCTTTGGCTTTGCTTTGAATTCAACTTTATCAACATTTGGATTTCCAACATGCCAAATACGCTCAACACTAATATCTCCTACTTTTTTCATAACAGTAAAAGATCTGTTTTCACCGCGGCCTTTGATCTGGAGTACTTGACCCTCAAAAATTTGAGTTCTTGTCTTTTCTCCTTCAACAATTTTCGTGTGAACTCTTACAATATCTCCAACTCGAAAATCAATTTGATTTACCATACGTGTATTATAGCTAATTAAGCCTATTTTTTCAACGTGGAGACTGCTTCGACAAATCCGAGGAATAATGGATGCGGTCTAAGAGGTCTACTTTTATATTCAGGATGCCCTTGAGTACCCAAATAAAATGGATGCTCTGATTCAGGGAGCTCTATAATTTCTACCAAACCTTCTTCTACAGACTTTGCAGCTATAGTAAATCCTTTTTCTTCAAACTTCTCAAGATATTCGTTGTTAAATTCAAATCTATGCCTATGTCGCTCGCTTGTTAATCCTTTTGCCTTATCTATGAAATCATCATATCTTTCATATAGAGAGAAAGCTTTTGTATTCTCTTTAACGATGGCATTCCATGCTCCAAGTCTCATTGTTCCGCCATATGCACGGCGCTCCATAATTTCTTTTTGCTTTGGCATAAGATGAATCACAAAGTCTGTTCCACTTTCTACATTCTCTTCAGTATTTGCCCCCTTAATGCCAAGAATATCTCTGGCATAAGAAATAACCGCAAGCTGCATTCCGTAACAAAGTCCAAGATATGGAATCTTTTTGTCTCTTGCATAACCTGCAGCTTTAATCATTCCTTCTGCCCCTCTCACTCCCCATCCGATTGGAACAATAATCCCGTCAGGATTACCAATTATTTTTTCAAGATCAGAATCGCTTTCAATTTTTTCAGCATCCACCCAGTGAGTCTTTATACCTACTCCAAGTTCGTAAGAAGCGTGATCTATAGCATCAAATAATGCAGCGTAACTATCTTTGAGCTGGTAGTCTCCTGTTCCGAAATATTTTCCTATAATCGCTACATCGATATTTTTCTCCATTTTCTGAACATCTTTCACTTTCCCGACAAACCTTTCCCATTGCGATAAATCTGATTCTCGAGTTTCCAAGCCAAGTTTCTCAAGTATTTGTTTGCCTAGATTTTGCTTGTTCAAACCGAGGGGTACCTCATAGACTGACTCAAGATCAGGACTTGAAATAACGGCTTTCGGTGCAACGTTACAGAAAAGCGCGAGCCTTTCAATTCTCCTGGCGTCTAATTCTTTTTCAGATCGGCAAATCACAAAATCAGGCTGAATTCCAAGAGAATTTAGCGTACGAACAGAAAGCTGAGTTGGCTTGGTCTTAGGCTCACCTAGATGAGCCGGAGTCGGTACATAACTTACGTGTACATGGATTACATCTCCTGGATTTTGGAGAGTCATAATGCGGGATGCTTCATAATAAAAAACGTTCTGATATTCACCTGCTGTTCCCCCTAGTTCAATGATGACTATGTCTGCATCCTTAACCTTTGCAACATTTTTTATTCTTCTGGTTATTTCATCAGTTATATGGGGTATGGCTTCTACATCTTCACCTTTATACTCAAATCTTCTTTCACGCTCTATAACAGTAGAATAAATTTTACCCATGGTCACAAAGTTATCTTTGCCCATATCTTCGTTAAGAAACTTCTCATAGGTTCCGATATCCATATCAGCTTCTGTGCCGTCTTCGCATAGAAATGTATCTCCATGCTCAATGGGATTTATGGTTCCCGCGTCAAGATTTAGATAATTTTCAAACTTTATGGGAGCTACCCTGTAGCCTGCGGATTTAAGTAGAAGTGCTATGGATGCTGAAGTTATTCCTTTTCCGATGCCTGAAATGACTCCTCCGGAGACAAAAATGTATTTGGTATTTTTGTTATTATGATTACTATCGGGCACGATTAATGTTACCAAAACTAGTGTGATTAGTCAAATAGTTTTAGGCATTTTTTTCAAAACATTGACTCCTGTTTTGATTTCTGCACATACTAATATTATGAAAAATTTTCTAAAACTCGCTGGCGCCATCCTCGGATGTGAGCTCGTTGGAATTCTTGGAACTCCTTTTACGATTAATGCTATTCCCACCTGGTATGCAAATCTAAACAAACCCTTTTTTGCTCCCCCCAACTGGATCTTCGCCCCTGTCTGGACCATTCTATATTTTTTAATGGGTATTTCAATTTATCTGATTCTAAAAGATGGCTGGAAAAAGAAGAAAGTTAAAACAGCTGCAATATTTTTCTTCGCTCAGTTGGCGCTGAATTTTATCTGGTCTCCAATATTTTTTGGCCTTCAATCACCAATTCTAGGCTTAATAGTAATAGTAGCAATGTTGTTTTTAATAATCATGACTATAATAAAGTTCTACGCTATCTCAAAGCCTGCTTCATACCTACTTATTCCATATCTTTTGTGGGTAAGCTTCGCAACAATTCTAAATGCCGCCATTTTTATTCTTAACTAATTCGCCCAGATGCAAATGCACTACCTAGCCAGGTATGAGGATTTCTGTCCCAGCACCATCCAAGATTTGCTTGCTTTTCACCATTTATCCAGATAGCCGGAACAGTCTGATTTCCCATTCGTGATCCAGGAAGAGAAAAACAATTATTCTTTATAAGAAACTGCGGAAATTGTGTAATAAGTGCGATCCCCTCATCTATGGTTAAAGGGGTTTTACCTCTTGCAACAATCTCCTTAAGAGCATCTTCTGGTCGAGTATTTAGAAACTCTCCACCTCTATTTATGTTTGTAAGTAGATAGACTTTTTCCTTCGGAATATTTAAAGATTTAATTGGTAAGTAATCTGTTGAGGTATATGGCTTAAGCTTGGCAATTCCCTTCTTTTCGCTATATTCAACCAAACCCATCGCTGTCTCAGAATCTACCAATTCAGATTTAATTACAATCACAAATGGCAATTTCCCACTCTCTATATTAAGCTCAAACATTTCAATCTCAGAAAGCTTATTTTCGAGAGGCTTTAATAATCCGACAAACTCCTCCTCGGAAACCCCTGCAGCTGCAGGATAACCCTTTTTTAAAAGGTTCTACATTTGCCTATTAAATTCATTCAAAGGTTGATCTGAATCCATAACTGAGCGGTGAACCAGACTCGAACTGGCGACCTTCTCCTTGGGAAGGAGACATTCTACCACTGAACTACCACCGCAGAATTTATTATTGAAGAAATTATAGCACTATTTGGCTTCTGGGATTACAATTTTTGTTCCAGGCGGAACGAAGTCAGGGTTGGTGATCACTTCTGGATTTGCTTCTACTATATCCGTATATCTAAATCCATCTCCGTATTCTCTTACAGCTACATCCCATAGGGATTCATTCTCCAGCATGATATAGGTTTTCTGGGGAACTTGTGAGAGCGTAGGACTAATAGAATTTTCAATTATATCCGGTGCCGGAGGAGTCACTTCCCTTGATTCCCGAATAAAAACAAAAAATATTACTGAAACCCCTATAACTACAACACCGCCCAATAAAAGACTTACATAAGATTCGCTAAGCTTAAGCTGGTCATAGAATTTTTGATTGGTAATCCTCTCTTTTAGAGATAATTCTTTTGTAGATTCAATTTTTTTAACAGAAGCTTTATTTGCAGATTTAGTAGATTTTGCTGTTTTTGTATTTTTCTTTGGCCTAGCCATAACGTAACTTTTATAACAAACATTTTTTGATCATGCAAGGGGTCAATTTTATTGCTAGGACAATCCGAATAGAAATATTATTAAAAACTTCTACCGTAAACCGTGTTGCCTTAGCCTCAAATGTTTGATAGAATACCCATGCCCTAATTAAATTGGGGTGGTAGCTCAGTTTGGTTAGAGCGCTTCCCTGTCACGGAAGAGGTCGCGGGTTCGAGTCCCGTTCACCCCGCAAAATAAATAAAATGAATCTCAAAAAAGTGTTAACATAAATTAATGCAGAAGTCCTTCCTCTATCTGATCCTTTCTTTTCTTTGTGCGCCTTTATTTCTTTATTATTTATTTAATATTGATGGCCCGTGGTTTGTATCATTTGCATATCCAATTAGTGTTGGTTTGCTTGGCCTTTATCTTTACAGCAAACAGGTAAATAAAACTAGAAAAATAAATATTATTTATGGACTAGGAACATTTTTATTATTTGTCGGTCCTTTATTATATTCATATTTCTTATTGTAATTATCCTTAGGAATGCGTAGTAGATTCAATTAAAATATGTTATTTAAGTGAAAAAATTTATAAGCTTTAGTTCCTTACTCTTCCAAAAAATAATTCTCAGCTCCAAATTTGACTTGCCTTCATAAATCCCAAATGTTAATATTTGCCTAATGACCAATAAGGAAATTTCCCAACTTCTTCGAGATGTTGCTGCTTCATATGTGATCAAAGATGAAGTCAAATTTAGATTTCAGCTACTCGCCTACCAAAACGCAGCTGACGCGATTGATGGACTTAGTATTCAGGTTCACGATCTATATAAAGAAGGAAAACTTGACCAGATTCCAGGAATAGGCAAAACAATAAAAGAAAGGCTTGAAGAACTTTTAAAAACTGGCAAGGTTAAACATTTTGATGAAGTAATGAAAGGTATTCCAAAACCTGTTTTTCTTTTTATGCAGATTCCATCAATTGGACCTAAGAAAGCATACAGGCTTTCTATGGAATTTAAAATTGATAATGAAAAGACTGCCATCGAAGATCTTAAGAAAATTGCAGAAGGCGGAGAAATCGCTAAGCTTGAGGGATTTGGGGAAAAATCCCAAGCAGATATTCTGCGAGCGATAGAGGAGTATAAAAAAGGTTATGGCAAAACCACAAAAATGCTCCTTCCTTTGGCTGGTGACATCGCAGAAGACATGATAAGTTACCTGAAATCTGACAAACACACAAAAGATGCCAAACCTCTTGGCTCTCTAAGAAGAAGAAAACCACTTGTCGGAGATATCGATATTGCTGTAGTTTCTACAGATCCTGCAAAGACTATTGAACATTTTACAAATTATCCACGAAAAGGCAGAATCATTGAACAAGGACCTACCTCTTCTTCCCTTCTCACAACAGGAGGCGCACAAATAGATCTTTTAGTTCTTGAACCTGATCAATGGGGATCTCTTCTTCAGCACTTTACAGGAAGCAAAGAACACAACGTTCATCTCAGAGAATATGCTCTTAAAAAAGGCTTGTCACTTAATGAAAAAGGCATAAAAAATATAAAAACCGGAAAAGTAACAACCTATAAAAAAGAGGAGGATTTCTATAAAGCAATTGGGGTGGACTTTGTTCATCCTGAAATGCGGGAAGACGCAGGAGAAATTGAGCTCGCTATTTCACACAAACTTCCGAAGATAATCGAAATTAAAGATGTTAAGGGAGATTTTCATTTGCACTCAAGTTTTAATGTAGAACAATCTCATGATCAGAGTGCAAGCACAATTGAGGAGATGGTTCATATGGCTAAATCACTTGGATACGAATACGTAGGATTTTCTGAGCATAATCCATCTCAATCAAAACATACAAAAGCTCAAGTTGTGAATCTGATAAAAAAGCGAAACGATGAAATTGACAAAGTTTCAAAGAAATTAAAATTTCCAATCTTCAAAATGATGGAAACAGATATTCTTCCTGATGGCTCGCTTGCAATCCCTGATGAAGCGCTTGAGCAGCTTGATGGATCAATAGTTTCAATCCACAGTGTATTCAAAATGAATAAAGAAAACATGACAGAGAGAATCATTAAGGGATTATCTCACCCCAAAGCTAAGATCCTAGCCCATCCTACGGGAAGATTACTAAACGAAAGAAATGGTTATGAAGTGAACTTTGAGAAGCTCTTTAAATTCTGTCACGACAACAATAAGGCGCTTGAAATTAACGCATATCCAAATAGATTAGACTTGGAAGGTCCTGTAATTCGTATGGCAATTGAATCAGAAGTAAGACTCACGATAAATACAGACTCACATGCCGCAGCCCAAATGGTCTTAATGCCTTATGGAGTTTCTCAAGCCAGAAGAGGATGGGCAAAAAAAGATGACATTATAAATTGTTTAAGCTATAATGAGGTTAATTCTTGGTTTAAGTCTTAAATGACGCTAACCAATCAAGGAGGTGAAACATGAATACAACAACAATAATACTCGCAGCAATATTAGGCGCAACAGTTCTATTTGTACTCTACCTTTATAACTCACTTATTTCAGCAAGACTTAGAGTTAAGGAAGCGTTTTCTCAAATTGATGTTCAATTAAAGAGAAGAACTGATCTTATCCCAAATCTTATTGAGACTGTAAAAGGATACGCAAAACACGAAAAAGGTGTTTTTGAAAAAGTAACTGAGCTTAGAAGTGATCTTATGCACGCAAAGACTCCTGAGAAAAAAGCAGAAGTTAACAACATGCTAACTGACGCTCTTAAATCAATTTTTGCAGTTGCAGAGGCATATCCCGATCTTAAAGCAAGTGAAAATTTCAAACATCTTCAAGAAGAGTTATCAGATACAGAAGACAAGATTGCTTACTCAAGACAGTTCTATAATTCAAATGTTTTGGACTATAATACAAAACTTCAGGTTTTCCCGAATGTAATATTTGCCAGGTTCTTAAATTTTAAACCAGCAGAATTCTTCGGCGCCTCTGAAGGCGACAAACAACCTGTAAAAGTAAGCTTCTAAAACTATGAATCTTTACAATGCCATTTCCGCTAACAAGTGGAAAACATGGATAATCATGTTTTTGTTTGTGGTATTTATTACCACACTCGTTTATGTGATGAGCAAGGCTTTGGGTCTAAGCGCAATCGGCATCTCCGGTATGGCTCTTGTCCTGGCAGGCTTTATGAGCATAGGAAGCTATTACTTCTCTGATAAGCTTGTACTCGCAACAACAGGAGCAAAAGAGATTAAAAAGGCTGATTATCCCGCGTATTATAGAGCTGTAGAAAATCTTTGTATTGCAGCTGGCCTTCCCATGCCAAAAGTTTATGTTATTGAAGATAGATCACCAAATGCTTTTGCCACGGGCCGAGACCCCAAGCATGGAGTAGTAGCAGCAACAACAGGATTACTAGACATGATGAATGAAGCAGAACTAGAAGGAGTTATCGCACATGAACTATCTCACATCAAAAACTATGATATTAGACTAGCTGGAGTTCTCGCAGTCCTCGTAGGATTTGTGGCAATTCTTTCTGATCTTTTCGTTAGAGCTTCCCTCTTCTCAAATTCAGATGATAACCGCGGAAATGCTGTATTTGTCATAATAGCAATCGCTCTTGCTATTCTTTCACCTATTGCAGCTACCCTAATCCAACTTTCAGTAAACCGCAAACGTGAACTTCTGGCTGATGCTTCTGGCTCACTTCTCACTAGATATCCTGAAGGATTAGCTTCTGCCCTTGAGAAACTAGCCGCAGACCACACAGCGCCTAAAACTGCTAGCAACGCAACAGCACACTTATTTATAGAAAACCCTTTCGATAATAAGAAGGTTAAAAACATGTTTACGGGATTATTCAACACTCACCCGCCTCTGGAAGAACGTATAAAAATACTACGCTCAATGTAGCCCCGTTGTCATCCTGAACTCATTTCAGGATCTTTGCTACAATACTTAAATGGTAAACAAAATATCCATCCTAGGCGGCAAAACTTTTATATTTCTTAGTAGTAAATTCAATCTCGGTTCTGGTTCTACATGGCCAGGACATATCGCTCTAAAACTAAACCCTAACTTCATAAAAGAGACTTTAGGATCATCAAAAACTAAACTCGTTATAGTAGCGGGTACTAACGGCAAGACTACAACAGCCAGGCTTATAACTTCAATCGTTCGGGAAGCAAACAAAACTTACTTACAAAACAAAGCTGGAGCAAATCTTGTTAATGGACTAGCTTCAACTCTAATAAGCGGTGCGACTCTAAGCGGAAATCTAAACAAAGATTATCTTATTTTTGAAGCAGACGAAAATGCACTTCCCAGAATTCTTGAGCAGACGACTCCTGATTATATCGTGCTTTTAGATTTATTCAGGGATCAATTAGATAGATACGGCGAGGTCGACACAATCGCACGCAAATGGCATTCCGCAATGCAGAATCTAAACAATAAAACATGTTTGATTCTCAACAGTGATGACCCTCAGATTGCGTATCTGGGTACTAAGACCCAGGCAAAAGTTGCTTATTTTGGTCTTGAGAAGATTCAATCGGCTGGATATGAACAAACAAAAACCAAACACGGCGCTGACTCCACACATTGTCCTAAATGTAATGAAAAGCTTAAATTCTTAACTATCTTCTTCTCTCATCTTGGAATTTGGGAATGTCCTAAATGCAAGCTCAAAAGACCTAATCCAGATCTTTCTAACATTCCAAGTTACCCACTTGTGGGCGCTTACAATAAGTATAATGCTCTTGCTACGACCCTTTTTGGTCTTAAAGAAAACATAACGCTAAAAGACTCGCAAAACGCTTTTGCCTCGTTTACTCCAGCATTCGGGAGACAAGAAAAGCTTACTTATAAAGATAAAAACGTCCAGATATTTCTGTCTAAGAACCCAACAAGCTTTAATGAGTCCCTTGAAGCTATAAAAGAACTAAAAGGAGAAAATCTCCTTATCCTTCTAAACGACAGAATTCCGGATGGCCTTGATGTAAGCTGGATCTGGGACATAAACATAGAAGAAATTTTGGATAAAAAAATTAATGTAGCAGTTACCGGAGACCGTGCTTATGATATGGGATTAAGGCTTAAATATGCAGAGTTTTTCACTCACGTAATTCCAGATCCTGAGCAAGCATTGGATGAGATGATAAACAAACTTGAAGATAATGAAACCCTCTACATTCTCCCCAACTACTCAGCTATGCTAGACATCAGAAAAATAATAACTGGAAGGAAAATATTATGAACAAATTAACAATTGGCTGGCTCTATCCTGAGCTTATGAATATATATGGAGATCGCGGAAACATTATCACTCTATCCAAACGTGCAAAATGGCGGGATATAATAGTCGAAGTAAAAGAACTTAACCCAGGCTTTTCTGATCAAACTTTGAAAGAATGTGATCTTCTGGTTATGGGAGGTGCGCAAGACAAGCAGCAAAGCATAGTCAATGAAGATCTTCGCAAACATCACGAAACTCTTTCAGAGATGATTGATGCTGGGATTCCTGGTCTATACGTATGCGGAGGATTTCAGTTCCTTGGAAATTATTACAAAGAAGCAGATGGAACCATAATTGATGGGCTTGGAATCTTTGATCTTTATACTGAGAATCCCGGACATGGACATGAAAGACTTATCGGCAATATTGCTATTCAACCCAATATTGATGAACTTACTAACCTGATAGTAGGTTTTGAAAATCACGGCGGGAGAACTTACCTGGGAGAAGATATTGATCCTCTTGGAAAGGTTCTTAAAGGTCATGGAAATAATGATGGCAACACAGAAGGAGCAAAGTACAAAAATAGTTTTGGTACTTATCTTCACGGCCCAATTCTTCCCAAAAACCCACAGTTCGCAGATTATCTAATTAAACTTGCTCTCGAATTAGAAGAACTAAAGGAGATCGATGACACATTAGAAATAGAAGCACGAAAAAACGTAGAAAAAAAACTAATCTTGTGAACCAAAACTTCTTTTTTCAAGAGCTCTTGTTCTTAACAAAGTTTCTACACCCTTAACTACCCCTGGGTCTGGTAATGCTTCTGCATCCCCTGAAGGAGGAACACTTTCACCGCCGTCGGGAACTCCAACTGCAGTGCGATATGGAGGCTTCATATTGCCACTCCCTGATGGCTCTGGAATAGATGTATTAGTAATGTCTAAAACTTCAGAATCATACACCATTCCGCCAGGAGTATAACCATACGCTTCTGGTCCAGTAACAACTGGAAGCATTATAGGTGTTTTGCCAATTCTTTGATCTCCCGTTAATTTATCCAATATTTGACTCCTGTCAGCTTCACCGAAACCTGTCATAAGGAGATTATATAAAACTTTTAGTTTGATTGCTATTAGCCTCGTTTTTCGTATATAATCAACTCATGAAATTTGATATAAAACATGTGGCAAAGCTTGCTAACCTCACCTTATCCTCAGAGGAAGAAGAAAAATTTTCCGATCAGCTCGAAGAGACAATAACATATATTGAAGGTCTTAACGAAGTAAATACAGATGGCATTGAACCCACTTCTCAAGTTACTGGACTTGAAAATGTAACACGCGAGGATGAAATACTTCCCTCTCTATCTCAGGAAGATGCTCTAAAAAATGCCAAGTCTACTTACAATGGATTTTTTAAAGTGAAAGGAATTCTCCAAAGTGAGTGAAGAAAGATTTAGAGTTCATGCAACTGTTTATATACTTTTTATAAAGGACAATAAAATTCTTTTATATAGACGCGCAAATACAGGCTGGCAAGATGGAAAGTATAATTTCCCAGGGGGACACTTAGAAGAAAATGAAACCATATTTGAAGCTGCATCTAGAGAAGCATTTGAAGAATCAGACCTTGTTATTTCCCCCGAAGACCTAGAGCTTGTACATGTCATGCATAGATATCCCGTCGAAGGACACTCAAGAGAAACAAATAGAAATATAATTGATATATTTTTCCGGGCAGAAAATTGGTCTGGGGAACCAAAAATTACTGAAGAAGATAAAAGTGATGATATGATTTGGGCTGATCTTGATAATTTACCCGAAAATATGGTGTTATTTGAAAAAGCAGCTCTTGAAGAAATTAAAAAAAGAAAAATTATTTCAGTTTTTTCAGACTAATTATGAATAACCCTACAAAAATTTATGTTGTCCGCCACGCCCAATCAGGCTTTAACGCCGGAGTTGATCACAGAGAACATGACTCACATCTGACCCAACTTGGCATTGAGCAGGCAAAAAAAAGAGCAGAAGATTTGAAAAATATAAATTTTTCAGGATATTACACTTCTACGCTTGTTAGAACAATAGAAACTGCGGACATTATAAAGGGCGATATTGATTTGCCTATTCAAACTGATCCCACTACAAGAGAAAGAAGTATTTATATTTATGCAGAAAAGCTCGGCACAGAAGTAGCAGAGCTCGAAGAAAGAATTGCAAATGAAATGAAAGATTTATCTGATGAAGAAAAAATGAAATATATTCATTCCCCTGAAATGGAATCTGCGCATGAGGGCGCTAAAAGACTTCTTGCTCAAATTAAAGAAGTGGCAAAAGAGCATAAAGGCAAAAATATTCTTATTGTGTCTCATGGGACTCTGATGCGCTCAGCACTTACCTATCTTGGTTTTGCTAAATATGACGAACTTCCAGTAAGTTCTGTCGAAAACACAGGATATTTTATTCTTAAAACTAGTGACGCAGAAAACTTTGAAGTTACAAAAACGTTCAATATAAATATGCAGAAAGGAAAACTCAGGTTTTGGTAATATGCTGAACAAACTCAATATTAAACAAGCCCGCGAAGGACTTAAAAACAAAGATTTTTCTTCTGTGGAGCTTACTAAAGCTTGCCTGGACAGGATAAAAGAGACCGATGAGAAAGTACATGCTTTTGTGACTCTCACAGAAACTGAAGCATTAAGAGGAGCGCAGGAAGCAGACAAATTAATCCTAAGCGGTCAAGATCTTCCTCTTCTCGGAATTCCAATTACTATTAAAGATAACTTTTCTACTCAGGGAACTAGAACCACAGCTTCAGCTAAGGTTCTAGAGGACTACATCCCGCCTTTTGATTCAACTGTTGTAGCAAAACTAAAAGCCTCCGGAATGGTGATGCTTGGGAAGACCAATATGGACGCATGGGCACATGGATCCAGCACAGAAACCTCTGATTTTGGTTCTACAAAAAACCCTTGGAACACTGAACATCTTCCAGGAGGCTCATCCGGAGGAGCAGCAGCAAGTGTTGCGGCAGATCAATGTATTGCGGCCATAGGCAGTGAAACTGCAGGGTCTATCAGACAGCCTGCGGCATGGTGCGGTGTTGTGGGTCTTAAGCCAACATATGGCAGAGTAAGTCGATACGGCGTCGTAGCAATGGGCTCATCCTTGGATTCCCCCGGCCCATTAACTAAAACTGTAGAAGATTCAGCATTAATCTTAGAAGTTCTAGCCGGTCAAGATAAGCTGGATGCCACTACCTCACCAAAAGACGTCTCTAAGTATTCAGAAGACACAAAACTAAAGACCAAAAACCTGGTGATTGGGGTATCTGAAGAATATTTTAACGGGGTTGATCCGGAGGTTGCAGAAAGAGTAAAAGGAGCAATTAAATTATATGAAAAAATGGGAGCTAAAATTGAAACTATCAAACTTTTTGATCCCAAATATGCAATTGATGTCTATACAATTATTCAGCGTTCTGAAGTGAGCTCAAACTTAGCAAGATATGATGGAGTGCGCTATGGCTCTGCAAGGCAGAGTTTTGGTGAGGAAGCAAAAAGAAGAATTATGTTTGGAACACATGCTCTCTCATCCGGTTATTATGATCAATATTATAACAAGGCTTCAAAAGTCAGAACTGTGATAATAGACGATTTCAAAAAAGCCTTTGAAAAAGTGGACGTAATTATTGCTCCTACTTCCCCATCTCTTGCTCTTCCAGTCGGCGCGACAAAAGATGCAGCGATGTTTGGGGAGCTCGCTGATATTCTCGTTGAGCCCTCTTCTATCGCAGGACTTAGTGGCATAAATATTCCTGTAGGTTTTTCTAATTCAAACTTGCCAATTGGCATGCAAATAATTGGTCCGCAATTCGCTGAATGCTCAGTTTTACAGACGGCTTACGAATATGAACAGGAAACAAAAGATGAGGATTGGAGAAAAAAGGAGCCAGAATTATGAAATATAATTTAGTATGCGGGCTTGAGGTTCATGTTGAGCTAAGAACAAAAAGCAAAATGTTTTGCGCTTGTTCTGCGGATTATTTCGGGAAAGAGCCAAATACACACACATGTCCTGTTTGTCTCGGTCTTCCAGGGACTCTACCAGTTCCGAATAAAAAAGCAATTGAGTGGTGCATAATGGTGGGACTTGCTTTGAACTGTGAAATAAACCTGTTCTCCAAATTTGATCGCAAGAATTATTTTTATGCAGATCTTTCAAAAGGTTATCAAATAAGTCAATATGACCTCCCTTTTGCTAAAAATGGCCACATAATTCTTAAAAGCGGCAAGAAAATTGGAATCACAAGAGTCCACATGGAAGAAGATACAGGCAAATTAACACATGCACAGGTAAATGGCGAAAATGCTTCTTTAATTGACTTTAATAGATCCGGTGTTCCGCTTGTGGAGATAGTAACAGAACCTGACTTTGACAACGCAGAGGAGGTAAAAGAATATTTGCAGCGTCTTCAGCAAATAGTCCGGTATCTAAATGTCTCTGATGCTGATATGGAAAAAGGGAATATGAGACTTGAACCAAATATTTCACTCCGTCGCGAAGGCCAAACAGGACTTCCAGACTATAAAGTTGAGGTTAAAAATATCAATTCATTCAATTTCGTTGGAAAAGCTATAGAATTTGAGATTAAAAGACAGACTGAAATTCTTGATCAGGGAGAAAAACCCGCACAGGAAACCCGCGGCTTTGTGGAATCAAATTCCTCAACCAAAAGCCAGAGATCAAAAGAAGACGCTCAGGACTACAGATATTTCCCGGAGCCCGATATTCCCCCGCTCAGAATTACAAAAAACTATATCGATGGACTCAAGGAACAAATGCCAGAGCTGCCAAGTGCAAAACTCGCAAGATTTGTTGAAGAGTATGACCTTTCAACATATGATGCGGAGATTTTGACTCGAGAAAAAAACATGGCTGACTTCTTTGAAGCTTGCGTAAACGATGGCAAAGAGTTTGGAATAAATGCCAAACAAATAGCAAACTATATTATTAATAAGAAACCAGATATTAACGAACTCTTACCAGCACAACTCGTGCAAACAATAGTTCAAGCAACTAAAGTTGCAGATGTGGGCGAGGACAAACTAAATGAAATCATAGACAAAATTTTAAGTGAACAGGAGAAAGCAGTTAACGACTTCAAATCAGGCAAAGAAACTGTTATCATGTTCTTAGTTGGCCAGGTAATGCGCCAATTTCCTGAGAAAATAGACTCAGGAAAAGTTAAGGAGAGTTTACTCTCGAAATTAAAATAATATGACAGCTGAACCATCTACCTCTGAACAAGCAATTAAACCTCCAGATCTCAAGATTCAAGATAACCAAGCAGCTTTAGAGCGTCAGGTAAGCAGAGCTGAAAGAAATTCCAGAATTCAAACGAGAGTAGAAGAAAGAAAAAGTAAAATCTTAAGCCAACACCCCACTGCTGACACCTCTTTAGCGCTAGAACAAGCAAGATCTAGAATTGCATCCGAAATAAGAATAGGAAGATTAAAGCAAGAAGTCCAGAAAAATAAAGGAAAGGCAATAACAGATAAATTAACAGGAACTTTGAATGGAACAGGTTTTGAGGAGATAATGCAGTTGGAAGGAAGAAGAACAATTAGAACCGAAAAATCTATGGTGATCGTGGTTTTAGATGCAAATGATTTAAGTAAAAAAAACCTAGAAGGACATGCAAAAGGTGATGAATATCTTAGGAAAATTGCTAGAGCTTTACAAAGAGCAAGCCGTGCATCTGATGTTCTTGGAAGACAATCAAATTCTGAGGTAGCAGAAGAAACCCCTAAAGTTGCAAGATGGGGTGGAGATGAATTTGGAGTAATACTAGATAGCACTGATATTGAAGGAGGTAAAGTGTGGTGGACGAGAGCCTCGCAAGAACTAGAAGCAGAGGGCATATCGATAGGAGCAGGGATGCAGATATTAAAACCTGAAGACATTCAAGGAAAAACACCAGGAGAGATGAGTGCAATCATCTCTGAGAAAAAGCACGAAGCAGATATGGCGATGATGGGAATTTCAAAACCGGATAGCAAGGCGCAGAACAAACCTGTTTTAACTGTATATAACCAGCTTGCACAAGACGTAGTAGCAAGTCTCCCAGCGCGTGTAGCTGCGCAGAAAAGAACTGCATAATGGCTGATTTTGTACACCTTCACAATCATTCTGAGTATTCCCTACTAGATGGCTTATCAAAAATAGATGACATGATAAGCCAAGCAAAAAAGCTTGGCATGACTTCCCTGGCTGTTACAGACCACGGAAATCTTTATGGAGCAATCAAATTTTACAAAGCTGCTAAAGAAGCTGGAATAAAACCAATAATAGGATGTGAGATCTACATGGCTAAACGCTCAAGGCACGATAAAGAAGCTGGAATTGATTCTGATTCCAACCATTTGATTCTTCTTGCCAAGAATGAAACCGGATATAAGAACCTTATGAAGATTATTTCAGTAGCGAATCTCGAAGGTTATTACTATAAACCTAGAAGTGATATTGAATTACTTAGGCAGTATCATGAAGGCTTAATTTGTCTATCAGCATGCGTTAATGGCTATGTTTCAGATCCTCTTCTCCATGACCAGGAAAAAACCGCCATTGAACGCGCGCAGACTTTATCCGAAATCTTTGGAAAAGATAATTTTTATCTTGAACTTCAAGAGCATCTTAAAGTCCCAAGTCAAGATAAATTAAACCCAAAACTTATTGAATTATCAAAAAAACTCGGCATTCCACTTGTGGCAACCAATGACAATCATTATGTAAAAGACGGCGATGCAGAGGCACAGGAAGTTCTCTTATGCATTCAGACACAAAACACTCTCACAACTCCAAATAGAAGGCTCTCAATGATTGACTCACCTGACTTTTACATGAAATCTCCCGATGAAATGGCTCAAGCTTTTGCTTCAACTCCTGAAGCTATCGAAAACACTGTAAAAATAGCTGAAATGTGCAATTTAGAGATTTCTCTAGGCAAATGGATCATGCCTGTTTTTGAAGTTCCAGACGGCTCATCTTCAGGTGACTACCTTAGAGAACAAGTATATAAAGGCATCGAGAGAAGATACGGTAAAGTTACAGATGAAACACGAGAGAGAGCAGATTATGAGCTTACAGTTATTCTTAAGAAGAAATACGAAACATACTTTCTTATTGTTGCTGATTTTGTAAACTGGGCAAGGTCTCAGGGAATAAGTGTTGGTCCTGGAAGAGGATCTGCAGCTGGTTCTCTAGTTTCATACTCATTGGGAGTAACAGACATAGATCCATTCTTCTTTAATCTGCCGTTTGAGAGATTTTTAAATCCTGATCGGCCTTCCGCTCCCGATATTGATCTTGATTTTGCAGATACAAGACGCGACGAAGTTATTGAGTATGTTACGAAAAAATACGGGGTAGATAAAGTCGCACAGATTATCACTTTTGGAACAATGGAGGCAAAGGGATCAATTAGAGACACAGGACGTGCTCTTGGCATGCCATATTCTGCTCCGGATAGGATTTCAAAGATGATTCCGCCTGGCTGGCAAGGACACGCCATGACACTTGATAATGCTCTAGAACAAAGCCCGGAACTACGAATGGCATATACGACTGAACGAGAAACGAAAAGACTGCTTGATCTGGCAAGAAAAATAGAGGGAGTAGCCAGACATGCTTCCGTCCATGCAGCTGGAGTTGTTATCGCTGATAAAGAAATCACTCAGTACACTCCCCTTCAAAGAGAAACAAATGGCAACAAGATAATTACTCAGTTTGATATGTACACAGTTGGTGAAGATGGAGTCGGACTTCTCAAGATGGACTTTTTAGGCTTAAGGAATCTTACAATCATCGAGGAATCTTTAAAATTTATTAAAGAAAACCGCGGAATCGAAATAGATCTTTCAAACGTACCTATAGATGACAAAAAAACATATGATCTCCTCTCCCAGGCAGAAACCACTGGAATATTCCAGCTTGAATCTGCTGGCATGAGACGCTACATAAAAGATCTTCAACCGACCTCAATTTTTGACCTAATGGCTATGGTGGCTTTATATCGTCCTGGTCCTATGGCAAATATTCCTGAGTTTATTGAAAGAAAAAGAGACGCAACTAAAATAAGACTTCCCGATCCTAGGCTCAAAGACGCATTAGCACAGTCTTACGGAATGCTTGTTTATCAGGACGACGTTCTCTTAACAACAATTGCTATTGCTGGCTACAGTTGGCTTGACGCAGATAAGTTTCGCAAGGCAATGGGTAAAAAAATTCCTGCGGAAATGAAAAAACAGAAAGAGCAATTTATGAAAGGTGCTGTTGCAAATGGATTATCTGAGAAAAAAGCTGGTTCGATCTTTGAACTGATTGCGCCATTTGCTGGATATGGATTTAATAAAGCCCATGCTGCGTGCTATGCAACTATCGCATATAGAACAGGCTATCTTAAAGCCAACTATTCTGTAGAATTTATGACTGCACTTCTTACTGCTGAGTCACGCGGATCAACAGGACCATCTAAGAATGAGAAGATCGCTCAGGCTATTGCTGAGTGCAAGAGACTGAATATAATCGTAAACCCGCCTGATATTAATAGCTCAGGAAAAGACTTCACCATCGAAGAAGGAAAGTACATAAGATTTGGGCTCTCCGCGATAAAAAACGTCGGTGATGCAGCAATAGGCAATATTATAGAAAACCATGCAGAGAGTGATTTTAAATCATTTGAAGATTTCTGCGAAAGAGTTGATTTGGGAACAATAAATAAGAAAACAATGGAGAGCTTAATTAAAGCAGGAGCTATGGACAACTTTGGCATAAATAGAGCAGCGCTACTTGCTAGCTATACCAACATCATCGATCTGATTACTAAAAAGAAGAAAAATACTAGTGCTGGCCAGGAAAGCTTATTTGGAGAAACACCAGCTTCAGCGAGCTCAGAAAAAACAAACAATAACGATGTAAATGATTTTAGCAAAGATGAAAAACTAGCTTTTGAGAAAGAATTTTTAGGTTTTTATCTAACTTCTCATCCTCAGCTTGAAAATCTTATGTCAATCAAATCAAGAACTACACATGGCATTGAAGCGCTCGATGAAGAAGTGGAGGGAAAAGCGGTAAAGATTGGCGGCATTGTAGAAACAAATAGAAAGATATTCACCAAAAAGACTGGGGCGGAGATGGCATTTATCACTATAGGAGACGAATTGGGCGCAACAATTGAGGTCGTAGTATTTCCAAAAGTTTATGAAAAAGCCAAAAACTTCATTTCTATAGACTCATTAATTCTAGTTGATGGAAAAATAGATTCCAAAAGTGACCGACCTGTAATCTTAGCCGAAAAAATCTCCATGATTTAAATCTCCGCTTGACCGAGGCTAAGCAAAATTGATAAAATATATCACGCAATGGCTTTTGCGCCCGAAGTATTCTTCCAGATAGGAAGATTTCCAGTTACCAATACTGTTATTAACACCGTCCTAGTTGACGGGTTTTTACTGCTACTTGCTTATTACACAGCAAAAAATATAAAACTCATCCCCGGAAAATTCCAAAACATAATGGAGCTAATCATTGGAGGTTTTCATAATTTCGTAGAAGGAGTTGCTGGAGAAAAAACTAAAAAGATATTCCCCTACTTTATGACTTTCTTTATTTTTATAGTTATAGCCAATTGGAGCGGACTAGTTCCCGGAATCACGACATTTGGACTTGAAAAAACAGAAATTCATAATGGCCACGAAGAAACACATATTATTCCGCTTATTAGACCTTTAACTAGTGACATTAATGCGACTTTTGCACTCGCAATTATTTCACTTTTTGCGACTCATATTCTAGCAATTCGTGAAGTTGGGCTTAAAGAATATCTATCCAGATTCTTTGCTTTCGTCCCATTCTTAGTCTCAGTTCTTAAAGGAAAACCAAAAATTAATTTAAATTTTAAGGATCCACTTAGCGTTGTCATTGGAGTCATAACTCCTCTCGTTATGATCTTCGTCGGAATTCTCGAACTTGTATCAGAATTTGTAAAAGCTATCTCGCTTTCTTTTAGACTTTTTGGTAATATATATGCTGGTGAAGTTGTTCTAGAAACAGTCCACGGGCTCTTTGCTTGGGTTTTCCCGCTCCCCTTCTTGATGCTGGAGCTTATTGTGGGCGTAGTTCAGGGACTGGTATTTGCGATGCTGACAATGGTATTTATGGTTATCTTGTCTTCCAAGCATAGCGAGGAAGCGCATTAGTTATGAAACAAAAATTTATTACATTTTTATTTGAACTTTCTTTCTTAAACAAAGGAAGCATGAGGGAGGTGAGTCATTAGTGGAATTTAGTATTTCCGGAGGATTAATCGTAGCACTCGGTGGTATGGTACCAGCTATCGCAATCGGTCTTATTGGTATGAAAGCTATGGAAGCAATCGGAAGAAATCCTGATGCGTCAGGAAAGATTCTTCCTGCAATGCTTTTAAGTATGGCATTTGCTGAGGCTATCGCTATTTATTCTCTTATTCTTGCGTTCGCAGGATAAGTCGTTTAAAAGGCTATGAATATATTGTCAGACTTTGGGTTTGACCCAATATTATTTTTTGCACAGATAATTAATTTTCTGATTATCTTGTTTGTTCTTAAAAAACTGATGTATAAACCTGTTCTTGAGATGATCAAGAAAAGGGACGCTGAAATAAGATCAGGACTTAAGAATAGAGAAGATGCAGAAAAACTACTGGTTGAAGCCAAGGAAAAAGAATCCTTAATACTTCAAAAAGCAGGTCAAAAAGCAGAAAAAATTATCGAAGACGCAAAAATTGAAGCAAGCTCCGCTAAGGCTCAGACTCTGGAAAACTCAAGGAAAGAAGCTGAAAAAATGATTCAGTCAGCAAGAGAAACTATTGAACAGGAAACAAAACTTGCTGAAGAACATCTAACTGCAAAGATTGGAACTATCTCAATCGCACTCTTAGAAAAGTCTTTAACTGGAATCTTCGGAAAAAAAGAACAAGCAGAGATACTCAAAAAAGCAGAAATAGAACTTAAAAAACAAAAAGTACTATGAAGAAAAATGTAATTAAAAAACTGGCTGAAGTATCATATACCAAAAACGGCCTGGATCGTGATAAAATAGCAAAGATTACAAAAAAACTTAAAAGGGAGGATTTAAGAGTTTACATTAAAGATTTAAAAACATTGGAAGCAAAAAAGACTGTAACCGTTACGCTTCCGAATGATGCCGGAATAAATGAAATCAGAGCTCAATTTATAAAACTCTATCCTGAAAAAAGGCTTATTTTCTCAATAGACCCCTCTCTTTTAACAGGAATAAAAGTTATCGACTATGACAACGAATATGAATTATCTTTAAGAGGATTTCTAGAAAGTTCAATAAGACAAACAAATGATTAACGAAGATAATATTATTAAAAATCTTGAAAAGAATTTGGATGAATGGGCATCTGACCCTAAGCTCCAAAATGTAGGTTACGTTGAAAAGAACACAGACGGAGTTATTACTGTATCTGGACTCTCAAAAGCCCAGATGGGAGAAAGAGTCGAATTTGATAACGGTATTAACGGCGTTGTTCTAAATCTTGACGAAGATTATGTATCTATAATTCTTCTTGCAGACGGAACTGGAATTCGCGAAGGAGATAAGGTTAAGACAACAGGAGAAATGCTTTCTATTAATGCCTCAGATGATCTTCTAGGCCGTGTTGTTAATCCACTTGGTGAACCACTTGACGGTAAACCAGCTATTAAAAAGGGTAAATTAATGCCTCTTGAGCACATAGCTCCTGGTGTTGTAGAGCGAGAACCAGTTAATACTCCGCTTAAAACTGGTATTAAAGCAATTGACGCAATGTTTCCTATCGGTCGCGGTCAACGTCAGCTTATTATTGGAGACCGAGGTCTGGGTAAAACTGCTATCGCAGTTGATACTATCATTAACCAAAAAGAATTCAGGAAAAAGGATGCTAAACTTAGACCTGTTGTTTGTATCTATGTTGCAATTGGACAAAAAAGATCAACTATCGCCCAAATTTTAGGTAAACTCCAAGATTCAGAAGCTCTCGACTACTCCATCGTAGTTTCAGCTTCAGCATCTGATCCAGCTGCACAGCAATATCTCGCACCTTACGCAGGAGCTGCCATCTCAGAATATTTCCTGGAAAAAGGCCAAGACGTGTTAATCGTTTATGATGATCTTACAAAACATGCATGGGCATACAGACAGATTTCACTAGTTTTGAAAAGACCAGCAGGTCGTGAAGCTTATCCAGGAGACGTTTTTTATCTCCACTCTCGCCTTCTTGAACGCGCTGTAAGGCTCAACGAGAAAAATGGCGGAGGAAGCGTAACAGCTCTTCCCGTTATCGAAACACAGGCGAATGATATTTCAGCTTATATTCCAACCAATGTTATTTCTATTACAGACGGACAGATTTTCTTACAGAGTGATCTTTTCAACTCAGGATTTAGACCTGCGATTAACGTAGGAACTTCGGTATCCCGCGTAGGAGGAGCAGCTCAAACAGGAGCAATGAAATCAGTTGCTGGAAAAATGAAGCTGGAACTCGCACAATTTGCTGAACTTGCCGCTTTCTCACAGTTCGGTTCAGAACTTGATGCTGCAACAGCTCAAGCACTAGAACGCGGGAAAAGAACACAGGAAATCTTAAAGCAGGGACAATACCAACCGCTTCCAGAAAGTCTTGAGGTATTAAGTATTTGGGCAGTTACAAATGGATATCTTGATGATGTTGCGCTTTTAGAGGTTGGGAGATTTGAACGTGATATGCACGCTTTTGTTAAAAGGACATATCCAAAACTAATTGATAAACTTACGTCTGGAGACAAGGTAAATGAGGACACTGCAAAAGAACTTGAAAATGCAGTTAGAGATTTTAAGAAATTATTTAAATAACTATGGCAAGCTTAATAGTACTTAAAAGAAGAATAAAAACAGCACAAAACGTAAGCAAAACAACTCGCGCTATGCAGATGATTTCAGCAAGTAAGCTTAAGAGAGCCCAGGAAGCTGCTTTAACAGCGCGACCTTATGTCGAAAAGCTTACAGAAATTTCAACAGCTATTGCACAAAGAGTTGATGAGAAATCTAAGCATGAATATATGAAGACTTTAACAGATACAGATGAAAAATTAATGATAGTGGTCTCCCCCGACAAAGGGCTTTGCGGAGGTTTAAATACCAACCTGGCACGAGAACTATTGAACTTCTCAAAAGATAATAAAAAAACTTCATATATTACGGTAGGTAAAAAAGCTAATGGATTCACGAATATGCTCGGAGGCAATGTAATTGCTTCTTTTGAAATTGGGACTACAATTCCTCCTTATGACATGGTTTATCCTGTAATGAAGCTTATTGATGATCATTTCCTGAATAAAAAAGTTTCTGAAGTTCATATTCTATACTCTGAATTTAATAATGTTTTCTCTCAAACTCCAACTATTAAAAGAATCTTACCTGCTAAATTTGAAGCTACAGAAAATACTAAGGAAACAGATATGTTATTTGAACCTTCTGCAAAGGAACTTTTGCCAGGCTTAATCAGAAATTATCTGGAGCTTTCTGTCTATCAAAGCTTCCTAGAAAACTATCTTTCAGAACAGGGTGCAAGAATGCTAGCTATGCAAAATGCTACAAATAACGCAAAAGACATTATCGAAGAGCTAAAACTTTTGTATAATAAGAGCCGCCAGGAAAAGATCACTAACGAATTACTGGATATTTCAGGAGGAATGTTTGCAAATGCCTAATTCACAAGAAGGAATTATCATAAGAATCGCAGGACCAGTTGTTGACGTCAGATTTCCAGACGTTGTTCCTGCTGTTAACGAAGCACTTGAGATTGAGTTACCAAATAAAGGTAAACTCGTTCTTGAGGTAGCATTTGAAACTGGCGATCATGAGGTAAAATGTCTTGCGCTTGGAACTACAGATGGATTGTCTCGCGGCATGAAAGTCAGAACAACAGGCGCTCCTATTACTGTACCTGTAGGAGTTGCGACACTTGGCAGAATCTTTAATGTTCTTGGAGAAACAATTGATAACGAAGGCAAGATTTCAGAAAAAGGAACGCAGTATCATCCTATCCATAGACAAGCTCCCCCACTCACAGATCAAGAAACAAAGCCTCATATGCTTGAAACCGGCATAAAAGTTATCGATCTTATTGCTCCTTTCACAAAGGGAGGAAAAGTGGCTGCATTCGGAGGAGCAGGAGTTGGAAAAACAGTTATTGTTCAGGAGCTTATCCGAAATATCGCTATGGAACACCAGGGACATTCAGTTTTTGCCGGAGTTGGAGAAAGAACTCGAGAAGGAAATGCTCTCTGGATAGAAATGAAAGAGGCGGGGGTTATGGATAAGACTGTGATGGTTTATGGACAAATGAATGAGCCTCCTGCAAATAGAGCCAGAGTCGCTTTAACAGCACTAACTATGGCTGAATATTTCAGAGATGAGAAAAAAGAAGATGTTCTCCTCTTTATCGATAATGTTTTTAGATTTGCTCAAGCAGGATCTGAGGTTTCAGCTCTTCTAGGACGTATGCCTTCAGCAGTAGGATATCAGCCTACACTAGCTTCAGAAATGGGAGCATTACAAGAAAGAATTACATCCACCAAGAAAGGCTCTATTACTTCAGTCCAGGCTGTTTATGTCCCTGCCGATGACTATACTGATCCAGCACCAGTTGCAGTATTTGCTCATCTTGACGCAACAATCTCACTTGAGCGTGCAATTGCAGATAAAGGTATTTATCCGGCTGTTGATCCGCTAACTTCTTCTTCAAGGATTCTTGATCCGGAAGTTGTCGGACAAGAACACTATGATGTAGCTCGCCAGGTTCAAAAAGTATTACAGCGCTACAAAGATCTTCAAGATATTATCGCAATTCTAGGAATGGACGAGCTTTCTGATGAAGATAAACTTACTGTCGCCAGAGCCCGAAAAATTGAGAAATTCTTATCTCAGCCATTCTTCGTCGCTGAGGTATTTACCGGTGCACCTGGAAAATATGTATCTGTAAAAGACACAGTTAAAGGATTTAAGGAAATTCTTGAAGGAAAACATGACAAGCTTTCTGAGAATGCATTCTATATGGTCGGGACAATTGAAGAAGCTGTAGAAAAAGGTAAGAAAGGATAAGCTCTTATGAAACTCACAGTTGAAGTCCTTACCCCCCAAACTCAAATTTATTCCGGTGAAGCAGATGAAATACTCGTGCCCACTGTAAGCGGTCAACTCGGTATTCTCCCAGGACACGTAGCCCTACTTACTAAAATTGAACCAGGTGAACTTGAAATCAAAAATGGAGGAAAATCCGTATATGTCGCTATCATGGGAGGATATCTTGAGGTAAGTAAAGATAAAGTTAATGTGCTTGGAGACTATGCAATAAGAGCAGAAAACATTGAGGTTATAAAAGTGGAACAGGCTAAAGCCAAGGCTGAAAAACTAAAAGCTGAAAAGATTTCAATTGAAGATATGACAAATATCGAAGCTGATCTACGCCGCTCAATCCTAGAACTCAAAGTAGCCCAACGCCGCAGATCCCCAAGGAATTAACTCTCTGTAGGGACTTTGGGTGGAGGTAAAGTTTCATCGTCTGGATTTTGATTAAATGCTTCCAAAAATACCTCTGGAACCGGAGATACACCAGAAAGTCCTTCATGCTGAATTCGAGCATCGGATCTTGGAGCTGGTAACTCAGGATAACCCATTACCGAATGAAATCCACTTGCACCGGGATCTATTGGTTTTTCGCCTGTCATATGCCCCACAAATATATCATTTCCTCAAAATCCAGTCAATTATAGGCTTTACTCGTCTCTTTTGCCTTCGAACGACTTAAGCAATGTATTTGTAACCGGTATTTCAGAAGTTTGTTCGTAAATTCCTTCCTGCAAGCTCCTAAGTCTGTGTAATTCCTCATCAGACAAATGTGTATGAGCATCAGATGCCAGTGTTAACTGCCAAGCCAGATTTGTTTGATTATGAGCCAGATGCCTCTCTCCATCTATTAAAACTTCAAGTGCTTCTCTTTGCCTGGGTGTAAGATGTGCTCCCTCAAGAATTGTGCGCGCCCTGTTGAGCTTGAGTTGATTAAAATCCACCTCTTCTCCTTCAGTAATTACAATCTGAACTTTTGGAGCTTGAGGTTCCGATAAAGCTTTAAATCCATCCCAAAAACTCCTTAAACCCCTTCTTCTCTTTTCCATCCCGTCATTTTACAGCCTAGGAGAAAAATAATCAAAACTAAATGATTTGCCTTCTTTTCGTGATTTAGGTAAAATACCTATGTGCCGAAGTAACGAATGGGAACGGAGGCGAAGCCGAGTTCGCCTGCTTGACAGGCGCGACGAGTAGCTCTTTCGCCTGCCCACCATCGCCGATATAGTTTAATGGTAAAACAGCGGTTTCGTAAACCGTCGATGACAGTTCGATTCTGTCTTTCGGCTCAAATTTTATGGAAGGAAAAATTGTCTATCAAGGAAAAATAAAAAACGGGACTCAAATAACCATTAGATATCCTTTAATTACAGATGCTAAGGATATGACTGAGTTCATGAATACCCTATCCGAAGAGCGCACTTTTATGGCGTACCAAGGAGATAAATTTTACATCAAAAATGAAACTGATTTCTTACTTAGTCAGTTAGAAAAAATTAAAAACAAAAAAGCATTATTGCTATTTGTATATGCAGACAATAAGTTTGCAGGAATTTCTAATGCTGAAATGGGAATCTTAACAGAGAAACATATAGGCAATTTAGGCGGCATATCTATTGATAAAAATCTTCGCGGAAATGGGATAGGAAAGCTTTTAATGAAACACATGTTAGAAGAGTCTGTTGAAAATCTTAAAGATCTGGAAATATTAATATTGGGAGTTTTTTCAAATAATTCCTTGGCCATAAATTGGTACAAGAGGCTTGGCTTTATAGAAGAAGGTCGGCTTCCAAAAGGCGTTAAACTTGAAAACGGGTACCAAGATCATATATACATGTATAAACCCGTAAAATGATAGAAAATAATCCAATTGAAACTGAGAATCCTATATCCGAAACTCCTATAAATTCGCCAATTGCAGAAAAGGAGTCTATAATTGAAACTGATATGCCTAAATCTTCAAGACTTTCTAGAAAAGCTTCCAATAAATCTAAACAAACAATTATTTTAAGCATCTTGGCAATTGTTGGAATTATTTTCCTTTTATTCAGGTACGGTCTACCTATCATAAGTGATGCGGTTTTCTTGTTTGGTAAAGTGACAAGCAGCCCTTCTGAAAATGAAGAAAAAGTTAACGAAGAATTTGTGCCAATTCCACGTCTTAATAGTCTTCCTAAAGCTACAAAAGACGAATCCGTAAAAGTAACCGGAAGAACCATCTCAGGACTTAATATCGAGATCTATCTTAATGGAGATTTGGTAGATGAAGTCTCTTCAAATGAATCAGGAGGATTTGAATCAGTAGTAGAGCTTACCAATGGTGAAAATCTTATCAAAGCAAAGGCTAAGAAAAATGAAACTACCAGCGATTATTCCAATACTGTGTCTATTACTGTTAAAAAAGAAGGCCCAGAACTTACCATAGAAACACCAGCAGACGGCGGACAAATTTCCGGAGGAAATCCTATTGAAGTAAAAGGAAAAACAGATCCTGATTCTAGTGTTATTGTTAATGAATTTAAAGCGATCGTAAATTCTAGAGGTGAATGGTCTTATTTTCTTACTCTTAACGGAGGCGACAATGACATAAAGGTCTCTTCAACAGATGCAGCAGGAAATTTAACAGAAAAAGCTATTCGCGTACACTACTCTCAGTAAATCCTGCAAGAATAAAAATCCAAAGCATTATAAAACTATAGAAAAGGCTGTTAATAAATATGGCGTTCGCTGATAATCCAATTATTGATACCACCAGAACTAGCGCAAATTTATTCCTTTTTATATTATCAAAGCCAAGTCTGAATATTTTGTAAATCAAGAAAAGATAGGCTGCTAAACCTAAAACCCCAGAAGTTACAAGAACGAATATAAAACTATTATCTACTCCAGCACCAGCATGACTTGGTAAAAACTTAGAATTATCCAAATCTCCATATTTTTCTCTTGCATATCTATAAGCATTAAATCCAACTCCCATTGGATTTTCCTGCCAGATATTAACAGCTGTTTTTGTAGACTCAATCCGTGCTTCAACAGATGCCATCCTAAGTAAATTTGTTCCTTCCATATTAAATCTCGGTGAAAGAATTAGAAAGATAATTACAAATGCTCCAATTAGCCCTGCTGTTAATTTCCAGTTTTTAGTAAACGCTGAATACGAAATAACACTTACTAAAAGCATGAGAAGTGCACCTCGGGAATATGTGAGGAAAATGGCAATAAAGTTGAGAATAATAAATACATAAATAAATTTGGTATATTTTTTGGAAAGTATTTTATCTCTTAGGATAAAGGAGAAAATTAAGGTGAGAACAAAAAATGCCCCTGCAAAATTCGGATCAAGGAAGCTTGAGAACATTCTATTCATGTGCTGATCCCATCCTAAATAATATAAATTCGCAAGACTTGGAAATAGAAAATACTGAATAAATCCGATGCCGAGTACCACTACTCCGGTTAAAAGTAATAATTTAGGAATAAATTGTATATATTTTCTCCCAAGATCCACAAATACAAAATACATACTCGCATACAGAACAAATCTTAATATATAAAAAGACGAAACAACGAGCTGATTTGGGGTATAGTTAAGAATATTTAGGAGTAAACTCAATATCAAAGTCGCAACGAAAAGAACTAAAGCTCCAGAAAGTAAATATTTCTTGTGTTTGAATGCAAAAAACCAGACAACTAGAAGAAGCGCCAATACCACGTCAATTGTGCCAATTGCAACTGCGGATACAAATCTAACCTTAAGTAGTTCTCCTGCTCCAAATATTATAAAGAAAAGAGGCAGAGTAAATTTTAGTAGTGCCATGTGACTTCTTCCAGGGTATAAACCTTAACATTTGTTTTATCATTTTCGTAGATTAATTTCCATTCAGAAAATCTTTCAGGAATTTCTGCATCCTGTGTAGCGATGTAGTTAAATGAGTCACCTCTTTTAACATAGCTCTCATGAATAAATGGAAAATCTGCATAATACAGATTATGAAATCCGTATAAAAGCACCTTGTCGTCTTTTGTCAGATTCTTAAAAAAGCCGTCGGTATCATAAAAATCTCCAAAGGAAAAATTAAGATTCTTTGTTAGATATTCATCTTTTGATTCAGTTCCCAGAATTACAGGAACATATCTGACATTCGCAACGGCACGATAACCAATTGTTATAACGCAAACAAGAATGACTAGTGCAAATAAATATTTCTTTAGTCTTACATTTTCTACTGCAACTATAATTCCCGTTGCAAGAATTGAAAGCGCTGGCAAGTATGGCAATATAAATCTCCCTCCCCCGGTTCTTGGAAGAGCGTACCAGATTATAAGAGCTAAAATCGCGTAAAGAGAAATAAACTTCAGATTGGGTCCGATTTTTTTAAAATATACAAAAAATAGAGGAAGAACTATTATATAAATTGGAGAAATCGGATCTGCAAGCCTGAAAAACATATCAAAAAAACTTTTAGCAAAATAGACCGGATTTAAAAGCTCAATGCTTCCCGCAACCGGGTAGATATTTGTAAAGAATGGATACACAGGATTTGAAGTATTTAACCATGCCCAAAAAATCCATGGAAATGGCACAAGAAGAGTACAAAATGTAAATACCGCTACAAGCTTTAGAGCCGTTAATTTATTTTTTTCAAAAAGTAAAAAGAAAATAATAAATATAGGAAGCGAGGTTAGTGCCAAAATCTTTGTCGCTGCAGCAAGTCCCAGCATAATTCCACTTTCAAGTACCCATTTTTTATCCCGCGTCTGAAGGTAATTCACTATTCCCCACACTGCCATGAGTTCAAAAAAAGTTCTAATTAGATCTATGTAAGCAACCGTAGATTCCCATGCAACAACAAGACTTCCATAAAAGATAAGAACCGCAATCAGTGAAACTTTTTGGGTAAAATATTTTCTGGAAAGTATATATATAACAAAACAAGTGAGTATTCCAAAACTCCATTGAATAAGCTTCGCGAGTATTTCATTTCCAAAGGCCAGCGCGGGAACATAAAGCATATCTCCTATCTTTGGGGTAACAGAATAATAAAATAAATTTCCCGGAATAAAATCTATTCTGTGGTTTTCTAAAAAAATTTTAGGAATCGTTAGGTGATACCATAGCGCGTCAAATGATAATTCTGGCCCAAGTGCTCCTACAAGATTTACTATTGCCATTACTGCAAACAAAAGGAATAGGGGTCTTATTTCTTTATTATTTAATTTTGGTCTGGGAATTTCATATTTATTTTTTTTATAAAATAAGAGTGCGCCAACTATAAAAACCATTGTTGCAATAAGAATTGTTTCTCTGTATAGAATTCCAAGAATTCCCAGAGCAAAAATAGTATAAGAATATATTCCTATGAGAATTGCTAGAGCAAACATATTCCTCCCCGGCACAGAAGATTATGAATGTAATAAGCTAATATAATAACTGTCCAGATGATAAAACCCCAGAGGCTTACTTTTTTTGCCATAATAGCCAGAGCTTTCCACGCACAAGAAATGAATGAAAAGACATAAGAATCGCATGAACGAGCCCAGCAACTCCATCTAAGAAACCAAGCTTAAGGAAATAATTTACAATAAATTTTCCTTTGGGATAGGCGACGATTGTGAAATAACTTGCTTTAACGCCATTTTTATATAATTCTTGCGCCCTTAAATCTGAATAAAAATTAATCTCTCTCAAAAATTCTGAGATTGTCGGATGCGGATAATGAAGTATAGGATTTACCAACCTTCCAACCTGCCCCTTTGACTCCCATCTTTCGTGCACTTTACCAATAAGCTCTCCGCTCTTCTTATTAAAAAGCCTTAACAGCTTAATATTTCCTGTTTCTCCATGCATAAGCTCTTTCCCCCACATGTAGTCGCGCCTTGGAATCAAGAAACCTGAATATGAAGTGTTTTGTGTCACATTTTCTTTAATTTCTGTTGCTAGATCTCTTAAAATTCTCTCATCTGCATCTACAAAAAATATCCAATCATTTGAAGCTTTTTCGATTCCAAAATTCCTTTGCGCAGAAAAATCTATGCCTAATTCTCTTGTGAATATTTTTACTTTTTTATGGGTCTTAGCAAACTCTTTAATTAGGTCTGTGGTCCTATCTGTAGAATTGTCATCAATAATAATAATCTCTGAGCAAAACAATATCGTTTCAAGACAGTCAATAATATTTGATTCTTCGTTTTTTGTAAGAACGATCGCAGTTAAGTCCATTAATTTATTTTACTTCATTCCCTTTTCAAAAGAAATGCAACACCCATAGTGTAATTAAAATTCTTTTTCTCAACAACTGTTAACCTTGAATTTTTAATTAATTTTTCAAGCTTTTTAGTATTAAATGCATGAATATGTGAATCTCTCCATACTCCTCGTCTTATATTTGTCCACCAATACCAGGCGGAACGAAAAAGAAAATTCCCACTATCCATCTCAACTATCGCATGTCCATTTTTTATGAGTACTCTTTCAATTTCTAGCAGTACAATCTTCGGATCTTCAACATGCTCCAAAACCTCAGTGCATACCACAAGATCAAATGTTCTAGCTTTAAAAGGAAGCTTATGCGCATCAGCTTGTCTAAGCTTCATATTCTTATATTTCTTATTACCATACACAACAGCTTCTTTATATTTATCTACACCAACACATTTAGATTTAGGGTATTTCTTCTTAATGTTTGACAAAAACCACCCGCTTGCACAGCCAACATCTAAAACATTTACGGGTTTGAATTGAATCAAACTTAAAACAGCATTTACTTTTCCTCTATGCCACATTCTTTGAAGCACATTTGTCTTGACTCCTTTTTGATAATAATCCGGGGGCACTTGATGCAATAACTCCTCTTCGCCTTTATAAAATTTAATTTTCTGCATTTTCTATAATTATCTTTCCTTCTTTTTCTTCTAAAATTATTTTAACTTTTTGTTCTTCAAATGAAGGAGGATTTCCAAACCACCATGTTAAATATTCATAATTTTTAAGATTATTTGGAAATTCACTGCCAGACCCGACTTGAATAAGATTATATTTTTTATTTGCTGAAATTTCCACAATCTTTTTTGATGCTTCCACCCTTTCCTGATAAGAAATGAAATTGATATTTTTCGTAAAGTAATTCGTTGTGATTATGGTTCTGATATTAAAAACGCAAATTATTACAAGAATAAAATATATGGACAATCCAAAATCTTTATATTTATTAATAA